>Ga0153948_1000121_pt1 | contig 40391 bp, 36 predicted proteins | sample TSNJ032MetaG_FD_104696 | JGI IMG/M metagenome (GOLD analysis project Ga0153948, IMG submission 104696) | Attine ant fungus gardens microbial communities from New Jersey, USA - TSNJ032 MetaG | ecosystem: Host-associated > Fungi > Mycelium > Unclassified | place: USA: New Jersey, Wharton State... | reverse complement strand
CGACGAATCCATGCACCTGAACTTCGGCATCGACGTGATCAACCAGATCAAAATCGAAAACCCACACCTGTGGGATGCCGAAATGAAGGAAGAAGCGACCCAGATGATCCTGCAGGGTACGCAGCTGGAAATCGAATACGCCCGCGACACCATGCCTCGCGGCGTACTGGGCATGAACGCGGCGATGATGGAGGACTACCTCAAGTTCATCGCTAACCGTCGTTTGTCGCAGATTGGTTTGAAGGAAGAGTACCCAGGGACGACTAACCCGTTCCCTTGGATGAGCGAGATTATGGACTTGAAGAAAGAGAAGAATTTCTTTGAGACTCGCGTCATCGAGTACCAAACTGGTGGTGCGTTGAGCTGGGACTAATGGTCTCGCTTAGCACGATTTTATGATTGCTGCCTGAGTCGAAAAGTCTAGAAAGCGAAAAGCCCCGATTTGATCGGGGCTTTTTATTGTATGAACAATTAATTTTGATGCGTCATTGATATTTTTTTACACACAATGCCATATACAACAGAGGCTATCTTACTTGCCAGCAATGGAGGAACCGCATTCCCAACCTGATGAAACTGATGAGTTCGATTACCCTGAAAGAAATAATTATCAGGGAATGTCTGAAGCCGAGCGGCTTCTCTCACAGTCAGACTACGGCACTGCTTTGGATCATAGTGTATAAAGTAGTGGCCATCCTTGGAAATATGACTGGTAATTGTAGTCGCTGGAAGTTGCTCAAGTTGAACCCTGAAGCGATCGCTAAACTTACCGCTTTCCCAGTTCTTATGAGCAGGCGCAAGACCCGAAAGACTGAATTGTTGATGCCCTTTAGGAGACGTTTTGTAAGCACGAGCATAAATACTGGCAAACATGTAGCGACGTAGATCAGAAGGCATATGCCCTCTCGCGTCATGATTCAGCCAATAATCCAGTTTTTCATCGCGATACCATCGATCCAGCCCCTCATCTTTCGTTTTTCCGTCTCCCTTGCGGCGACGCACGCGAAGTGCGCCGACCTCTAAGGATGCAGAAAGAAGAGCTTCGCGAGTTATTTTCATTTCAGAACTAAGCTTTGGGTCCATTCTACCGTCGACCTCAGAAATGAGACCATCGAGATGGTTAGCCACTTCTTTATACCAAGCCTCGCCATTATCTACTTGCTTGGTCAGGCGACTCCGCAACTCAGGCAAGTCATCGAGAACCTGTTTTGTATTTACACGATCAATGGCCTTCGGAATACATTCATATTCTTCAATACATCCTTGTTCATCCAAGGCTATCCCCAAAAGGATTACTCGATGCCTTGCCTGAGGAATTCCATACTCCTCTGATTTGATAATGAAGCTTCTAGGATCCACCTTGCTCACGTCCTCACCTGGACCAAAGGACTGTCCCGTCACAAGAGAGCAAATACGGTACTTGGTGCCCGGAGTTGAATCCCCTAAAGCCTTGTTAGGATCAGTCAGATCCTGCAGAATTTGAGTGAAAATACTTTCGCCAGCGATCTTGGAAGATAGAATCCCCTTAACGTTTTCCATCACGAAAACAGCTGGTTTTCTCTCCTTGATAATTCGTAGATATTCTTTGTACAAAAAATGGCGATGGTCATTTTCAGCACTGTAATCAGCCTTCCCTTGGTTGCGCGACCGCCCAACAATTGAATAGGCTTGGCATGGTGGCCCACCTATCAACACCCAAGGTCGATCTTCGAGTCGCCTGTCTAGAATGCTATCAAGCTCTGCATCACCTTCTTCCGATCCTAAAGTGATGCATCTAGCTTCTTCCTCAGCCTCTAGCCACTGAGACTCACTCAAATCGCTATAAGGCTTCTCACTTTTGCCATTGCAAAAATTGTAGTAATCGCTCAGTCGATCAGGATTTTTTTGCTTGAGCAGTCTATAAAAGGCCCTTAACTTTAGCGTTTCACGAGCGATAGGATTCATTTCGGCGGAGACTAGAATCTCAAACCGGGAACCATCTCCCGACGAGGCAAACCCCTCGCCCAGACCTCCTGGTCCAGCGAAGAGATCGACAATTTGAATTGGCTTCGAAAACTCAGTATCAGATTCGATGGCGGTGTCTCGGCCTAATGGCAAATTCATCTGGGGCTCATTCATGGACATAGTCAGTAAAGAAGTCAGGTCTCGGATGATGGCCGGCATTCGCGGCAGTAATACATCTCCCGAAATGAAGGTACGGAAGCTGCTGCATCGGCATGGCTTCAGGTATCGATTGCACCCTCGAGAGCTTCCTGGTCGGCCGGACGTGGTGCTTCCACGTTACAAGCTTTGTATTTTCATTCACGGCTGCTTCTGGCATAGGCATCAAGGTTGTAGATATGCCACAACTCCTCGGACTCGCGAAGATTTCTGGCGAATGAAATTCGACCAAAACGTGAAACGAGACGTCAGAAACAGAACCGAACTGCTCGAGCAGAATTGGCGCGTTTTCGAACTCTGGGAGTGTGGCATCCGCAGGCCCGAAGCAGAAATGAATTGGCTTCTGAAAGCCGTGCTGAATTGTAATCAAAAATATGTCTCGTGGCCCAACTTTACTGTGTCAGAAACCTAGTGGCCCAGTGACCAGTCTCAGAAACTGCGCTTTCGACACTGACTTTTCTACGCCTCTAGCTACTGACTACACAAAATAGGGTGGGCCATTGAGCAAGAAAATGGCAAAGTGATGCCACACATTGAACGTGGTCTGGACGCCGAATGGAAAAAACAAGCTCGGCGAACCAGAGGCGACAATTTCTATGGATAGCAAGTAAGGATTGCTTCGATGACAAACCCCCAGGTCGAAACCTTCGCTCGTCAGATTCGCGAGAAGCTTCCCACGCACGATTCCCCCCAGCAGGCAGCTGAGGCAGTGAAAAAGGATCTCACCAGTATTGGTTTCTCCTTTACGTCTGAGATGGATCAGAATCTTGTCATCGCGCTTGAGCAAGTGATCGCGTCGTTGGAGGACGTAGAGATTCTGCGTCGTAGTTCTCTCATCAAGAAAAGAGACCCTTGGTATAAGGGGCCTAGCTCGAGGGATGTTCATTGGCCAGCGCTGAAGGGCTACCTCACGAACAGCAAAGGGTGGGATGAAAACACGATTGCATCTATCGATGAGAGCTCCTCAGAAGTAGTATCGCTACTTGCAAATCCGAGTAATGAAGGTTTCCGCCATCGTGGTTTAGTCGTGGGTTACGTCCAGTCCGGAAAAACAGCAAACATGACTGCCGTTATCGCCAAAGCGGTGGACGCAGGGTATAACTTGATCGTGTTACTGGGCGGTGTGACAAACAAGTTACGAGCTCAGACCCAGCGACGTATAGAAAATGACATCGTAAATCGCCACCGTCATTTTTGGCAGTTGTACACCACTGAGCAGAATGACGGGGATTACACGTATCCCGCGAACGGCTCGTTTACGATGCCGGTTCCCGGGAGAGCTCAGCTAGTTGTGATGAAAAAAATCACTTCACGGCTTGAGACATTCCGCAAGACCATTATTGACGACAAGGGCAAGCCAAAGACACCTTTGGCAATTCTTAGACAGCTCAAGGTACTTCTGATTGACGACGAGTGCGATCAAGCGTCGGTCAATTCATCTAACAATGATTACGATATGACGCGGATCAATGCCGAAATCCGCAAGATCATAAGAGCACTTCCCGCTGTATCTTATGTAGGTTATACGGCTACGCCATTCGCCAACGTATTCATTGATCCGTACCCGCTGAATCCAAACGATCTGGACGACCTCTATCCGGAGGACTTCATTACCACGCTGCCTCGTACCGATGGTTATTTTGGCGCGAGGGAAGTATTCGGATACGCCCCCGCCAACCCAGATGGCCCTGAGTCTCCCGAAGAAGCTGGGAGAAACATGATTCGCCACGTGCCGGATGAAAAGCTGAACTTGCTGCAACCGGCCCGCACCAGTGAGAAGGACTCCTTTTACCCGCAGATGACAGAGGAATTGCAAAAGGCAGTGCTCTGGTTCCTTCTCAGTTGTGCAATTCGAAGGGCGCGCGGACAACAAGATCAGCACATGACCATGCTGATTCACACCTCCCCTTACATCATCCAGCATGAAAGAATGGCGAAGCTCATCGAGAACTGGATCAAAGAAAACCTTGATGAATTGACCTGCGATTCTGGCAACCTCCAAAACATGCTGGAACATGTATTAATTGAGGAGACGAAACAAGTTCCGCTGGAATACCCTGGTGTCAATTCCTTGGCCGACCTGCGCACTCATCTCAAGAGCACTCTAGAGGCATTAGAATTCGCTATTGAGAACGGTGAAAGCTTTGAAAGACTGGATTACACCCAAGAACCCAAGACATACATAGTTGTAGGGGGGACAGTGCTGGCTAGAGGACTGACACTTGAAGGACTTTCCGTATCATTCTTCCTGCGCACCTCCATGCAATATGACACTCTACTTCAGATGGGCCGCTGGTTCGGATATAGAAAGGGGTACGAAGATTTACCGCGCCTCTGGACTACCGCTGAACTTGCTTCAAACTTCCGCGCACTTGCTCGTATTGAAGAAGAGATTCGCGATGACATAAGCAATTATCGCAAACATGGTGTCACTCCCAAGGAATTCGCCGTTCGGGTTCGTGCAATACCAGGAATGGCAATTACTGCAGCCTCCAAGATGCGACACGCCTATCGCAGCAATATAAGCTTCGAGGGCCGACATGTGCAGACCATTCGCTTTGATCACCAGAGCATTACCAAAGTAACGAATAATTGGGAAGCCGCTGTTCACTTCGTTGACGAAGTCAACACAAAATACTCATTCCATACTCAAGCCGGTGCTAAGCGTCACCTTGCACGAAATGTAAAACTCCAAGAAATTCGTAAGTTTTTAGTGGCTTATGACATATGTGAGCATCACATGGATCTGAAGAAGGATCTTCTTCTCGGCTACATTGACCAGGCTGCTGATAGCCTACAAGAGTGGAACGTCGGCATCATCACTCCAACCGGAGAAAAAACGGCTGAAAATCCTCTTGGTATGCTTGGCCATGTAAATGCTGCTTGTCGCTCACAGTTGAAAGATAACGAAACAGGTTATGCTGATATCAAAGCATTAATGTCCAAAAGCGACATTCTTATTGATGCAATGGATATTGAGACAGTTAATAGCAAAGGCAGCTGGGCAGATATAAAAAATGGACGTCCACAAGTCCCGCTCCTCTTACTGTACGTGATCGACGGTAATTCAAAGGCACAGTCGACATCTCGTAAGGACTTGGACGCAGTTGGAGATCTCGTCGGTCTTGGTATAGTTTTTCCGGGAGCACCCGATCAAGCGGGCGACTATTTTTCAGTGGAGCTGGACGCCCCCGTACCTGAGCAAATTGCGTCGGAAGAAGAATTGCTCGCGGAAGCTCTCGATGGTGCGGTTGATGACTAAAAGAGCGATCGAGCGCTGGAAACGACTCACTGCGACCGGCTCTGGTGACGGAGTAATTGAGGTTCCCAGTATTGATTCGGGTATCGCGACGGGCTTCGGCACGGCGCGATACGCGATCGGAGCACAGGGGCAGCCCCGACTTCTGGTGCCTATCGGTGGACATGCCCCCGCCTGTGAACTGATCTCAACGTCAAAGCTACTAGTAACAACTTCAAGCTACAAGATATCCAACAAGAGTACGTTGTTCATCGACATCATGTGCTTGGACCGAGGTCTAGATTTGGTGTTTGCTGAACTGGCAGAAGACATTCTTCGGCGGATCAAGGAGGGATTCTCACCGCTCAAGGCAGTCATTGCGTCTATAGACGATTTTCGGGAACTGTTGAAAGAAAAGTCTCGTGAAGAAATTCCCGAAAGCAAAATTCAGGGGTTGGTAGGCGAGCTAGAAGTGATGCGGCGTCTAGTCAGTCTCAATAAGACAGCCGTAGAAACATGGACCGGACCTTTTGAACTCCGCCATGATTTTCGCCAAGGTACCCACGCTCTCGAGGTGAAGACCTCTGGGCGATCCGATACAACACGAGTATTCATTCATGGTATCGATCAACTGGACCCGCCAGTAGGAGGAACACTTCACCTTGCCCATGTACTTCTGGAGCGAGTCGAAAACGGTCAACTTTCATTAGGATCGATCTTTGACAGTCTATTGAGATCCGGAGCTAACAGAAAGACGCTCGAAAAGGGATTAGAGGCCCTAGGATGCTTGAATCCTTACGGAGAGGAGTGGAATCGTCTCTCCTTTTGCCTAGAAGGAATAAAGATCTATAGGGTTTCCGAAGGCTTTCCAAGAGTTACTGGTTCCAGTTTCGCAGGTGGCCTCTTGCCGGGAGGTGTCTTGGCTTTGGAGTATCAAATCGACCTGAGCCATGCGAAGGACTTCGAACTTCCGACGGATGATTTCAAAATTGCATTTGAAAGGATTGCTGGATGACCCGACTAGAGCTTTTTAGCGAGCCCTTTTCGAAGACAGGAAACATAGCAGCAGACGGTTTCAGGCGGCTGCTGGGCTGCCCTGCTCAGGATCTATTGCAGACAGTGCTCCGTGAATCTATTCAGAACAGCATCGATGCTGCCTTGCCGGGATTCGGTCCATCGTTGACGATTAGATTCCGTACACTGACCTCTCAACAGTGCGAAACATTAAGGGACTTTGTACTGTCAGACCTCCCCCCAGGCGCTCACACCCGGAATGAGATAGCAGCTTCAATTGGGGCGGTCGACCTCAAAGTTCTAGAAATATGTGACTTCCATTCAACCGGACTCAGCGGACCAACGTCGGGAGACGTCGCTTCAGATGGACGAGAAGCACTCAATTTCGTGAACTTTCTGCGCAACGTTGGAGTTGCTCGTGATACATATCACGGAGGAGGTACCTATGGCTATGGCAAAACATCTCTGTATGCAATGAGTGCGTGCTCGACGATTTTCGTAGATAGCCAAACATCTTGCGAAGATAAACCTGTACGGAGATTCATGGGGTGCCACTTGGGTTCGGCGTACGATTCAGATACAGCCGATAACAAGCGCAGGAGATTTACGGGGAGACACTGGTGGGGCATCAGCGATGGCGACGGTGGTATCGATCCGTTGACTGGCCCCCTCGCTGCCGAAATGGCTGCGTCTCTGGGGATGCCTGAACGAAATCTAAACAATACGGGCACCTCAATCCTTATTCTTGACCCTTATATTGAAGAGGGAGAAGGCGTCAGGTCGATCAACCATTACATCCAAGAAACAATTCTATGGAACTTCTGGCCGAGGCTCACACTGTCAACTCCGGAAGACAAAAAGCTCACCATTCGAATAGAAATCGAGGAGCACGAAGTACCGATACCAGTACCGGACTACTTCCCTCCATTTGATCTATTCGCGTCAGCCATGAAAGCTTATAGAGATAATGATGCTGATGTGCAGATTGTTAGAAGTGAGCGCCCTAAAAAAGATTTGGGCAAGCTAATCATCAAGAAGGGGCTTCGCGCGGATCGCTTGGGTTCGGCGCTGGATGACAACTCCGGCATACCTGAACAGGCTTGCCATATCGCCTTGATGCGACCAGTACAGCTGGTTGTGAAATATATAAAGGGTACCCCGTTTGCTGATTCACGCTTTGAGTGGGCTGGAGTATTTATATGTTCGGATGAGGATGAAGTGGAATCTGCATTTGCAATGTCCGAACCACCGGCTCATGACGATTGGATTCCTGACAATCTTCCTGATCGCAATGCGAAGACATTCGTCCGGGGCGCTCTGAAGCGGATCGAGCAAACCGCCATCAATTTCGCAACTCCAATCATGTCAGTCGCAAGCGGTACCAAGGAGCGTGGTCCTTCGCTTGCTGGAACTGCGAGCCGTCTGGGACGTTTACTTGATTCAGTTTCGGGAAAAGGTCCGGGCAGACCTAGGCCTAGTCCCCGCCCACCACACGTAAAGCAGGAACTCGCAATTTCACCAGCGCGCTTTTTACGTCTCGAAATCGACGATCAGAATCGACGTTGCGCCGTTTTTGAAGCAGACCTGCAGAACGATGGGGCAAATCCCATGCTTGAAGTATCTGCTGAGTCTCATCTGGTGGCGGACGGTGCCCTCGCTGATGGCGAAGATTTACCAACTGGATTTGAAACCCAAGTGATTGGGATGTCGTTTAATGTCATCGGGGATTTCACTCTTGGGCCAATCATAAAGGTAGGTGCTGAGAGCGGCACCATCAGCATCTCGGTTCTGAGCCCGCCAGAAGCAGCCGTAGGTGTCCGACTTCGCTTTATGGATGAGGGTAGAGAATGAGCCGAATAGCCCTTCCGTTCCTCACCCTTCCCGATGAGTTGGTCAACTTCAGCGGATGGATGATCGGGCCTCCGGGTGAGCCTTTATCCCCGGCATCCGATATCCTGGAAAACTGGGACTATGAACAAGACATTCAAGTCAATGTTCATATCGATCTAGATTTCAATGAAGCAGCGAATTTATTGGGAATAGATGCTGCCGATCTAAACTTGGCGGTAGTGCTTTCAGCAGGCACTGGTACCGGTAGCTTACCTAGGCGAGTAGATCGCTTGGCGACCGCGATAATAGATATCGAGGAACAAGCGGCTACGCTCGAGGCAATCATTCCGGGATGCACCCTCTCAGGGCAGCTTCAGCTCAGCCTCAGGATCGTTCTTGAAGCCCCAGTTGACTCCGGTAGTCCATTATCTCCGAAGCTGCGCGGCGCACGCCTCTGGCAGTATCATAAAAATATTCTTATTGAAGACGGTGGCGACTCTAGGTTCCCTATTGAGCTTGCCAGCTTTTCCGAGAGTTTTAAGGCTAGGCCGGAGCAATACGCTCCTTGGCTTGTAGACTGGAGCCCGACAACCTTGGACGCAGACTTCAGTGGCAACGTGAGGCTGTATGTCAACTCTGATATCGAATGCGTGTGCACAAGATTCGTCGAAGGTGATGCGCTTACGCTCCAAGCAATGGTGGCTGATGTGATGACACAGCTTATTGAAACAGCCCTAGACGCTGAGAATGAAGCCGAACTTGATCGGTATGAGGAAGGTTCGATAGGTTATCAAGCGAGAGCATGGATGGAAATGTCATTTCCTGGACAAAATCTCGAGAAAATCCGACAAATGCGTAACTTCGCACCTGGACAATTTAAGGCCTTAATACTCGCGACAGCAGACTTCAGAGAAGGTAATTGATGCGTGTACCACTTTTGCCCCGTTTGAAAGCACACGGTGTCGCCACAATTCTTGAGAAACTTAAGAGTGAGACCCCGTCCCCCAAAGACAGTATCGATCAGCTGAAAGAGTACTCAGCTTTGAAAACTAGTGCCCCTAGTGGTGGGACAAGAGCTGATACAGTGGCTATTGAAATAGCAGCCGAGCTTAGGAGAATTGCTAAGAGAGCGGGTTTCCCGACTTCCAACAACCAAGCGGCTCGAGCACAGTTCGACCAAGACGCAGCTCTTTATCTTGGCCAGTTAAAGGACTTACAAACAGGTGAAGCATTGCGTGATGACGTATGGGCGTTCATTACGACGGTTTTGGCCCCAGATATAGTCGCATGGCGTTTCACGGATAAGAACCGCGATCGAACTGCACGGTTTGCAGGAGGTGTCCGCAACTCGTTTCAACGGCTTTGGGTGCGAGGTACGATTCTAGACAGAGGCGAGTGTCATGAGCATCGCTGGGAGTTAATAAAACAACTAACAGAGGATGCAATGGTTCAGATCTTCGAGCGTGCATCAATAGGCGGAAATCCTACTTTAGCCATCGCGATCGCCGAGGGCTGGCTAAGCACTGCAGGTAAGATCGGTCGAGGCCCAATGGAAGGTGTAATGCGTTCTGCCACTAAAATTCTTCGAGTAAAGAATCAGATTATTGATCTTGGATATCTAACTCCCGAAGAGCTAAAGGACTTAGTCTTAAATACGTTCGAAACCGCGACACACATGTTTATTAAAACTGTCGAGCCTAAGAATAGAACTTGATGTTTTTTTATTCGCGCTAAGTGAAACCCAACGAATTCGCTGATTGATGCTTTCTTCAAAGCGGCCTGCTGCTCCCCTTTACCTACACGCCTTGGTTGGTCGAAACTGGTCGAATTCCCCGAAAAGCATCTGACTAAGATGCTTGAGGCCTACGTAATTTCAAACAAAACATATTGAACGATTTTGAAGGGTTGACCATGCCTTGTTGAGCCACTAGGCTCTCAGTTCGGCGCCTAAGAAACGCCCCAACCAGAGCGGTTCTCCGCACCCGACAGTCATGCGGCTTTTTTTCGTCTGCGGTTTCTCCACGCCTGCGAAAAATCCCGTTATGTCGGGAGTGGGCGAATACAAGACCCGAAAGGGAAATATGTCCGGCCCGTCTCTGGTGGGTTTCTTAGCTCCCGACACCCTAACGAATGCCCTAAGAAAGCAGCCAGAGGTAAATGGAAATGCCTGACTATCCAACCTTCATGATGAAGGTGATTCGCTGTACCCACCGTTCAAATCCCGCGCTTCTAGGTCTGGAGGCATGCCATGTCTGAACCTCTTCTCCCGACTCGTTTCACCCGAAACAAAACCAACCTGCATGCCCTTCTGGTCGAGAACCAAGCGTGGTTCTGCGTCCATGAGTTGGGCCGGTTAATGGGTAAACATCTTGATGAGCGCCAGTTGCGCAAACTCGACGCTGATCAGCGTCAGATGATGTGCGTGGAGATCTATGGCGAAACCGAGGACCACATGATGGTGAGTGAGTCCGGTGTGTATGCACTGCTGATCTATCACTACTGTCCTGAGTATCGACAGCTTCGCGAGTGGCTGACGCATCAGGTCGTGCCTGCGCTGCGTGATGCACGTCCGGCGCGCTCGGTTGAGCGTCCGACGTTGAGTGTCTTGAGTTGGCCGCAGATGTCGCTGAGCACTTTGCATTGGCAGGACGAGCCGTGGATTCGGTTGCGGGATATGCCTTGTTTGCTGGCAGAGGATCCGTTCAATCGACAGGAGTCCTGGTGGCGTAGGGCCTCGCGATTGTTGCGTGGTTGCTGATGGTTTAAAGATCCGCTGGTTGGGTTTCAAGTAGCGGGTCTTTTTGTTACTCAAAATGCTTGGGGCTGCTTCGCAGCCCAGCGGGAGCAAGCTCCCTCGCCACAGGGGGTGATGTGCTGCCCCGCAGTGGCGGGTGAGGATTGAAATCTGGTTGATGCCTGGAATCGCCAGCAGGCTCACTCCCACCGGTTTTGCATCATCCTGAAAACAATCAGTGCAACCCGCCGCGCCTCCCGCTATTAATACCCCTCCCCCACTCAAGGATCCGAGCCCTGCCATGAAATTCGACCTCGCCTACTGCCTCAGCCTCGACGACAAGTTGTCGATCTATGACGTTCGCGATCTCAATTTCGATGAGACGGTGGCGTTCGATTCGGCAAAGGAGCATTTCCTGTGCCCCAACGATGCCTGTCGCGCCGCATTCGATGCAGCCAACGAGTTGGGCACGTTCAACGCCAAGAACGTGAATTACGTGCGTACACCGCACTTTAAGAATCTGCCCACGACGCAGCACGTGGCGGGTTGTCCGTATGTGAGTTTGAAGTCGTCAGCGTCGGGAGTTGAGGCGGCGGAGGGTGAGGTGGATGACGGGCGGGAGGAGCATTTTCCGTCGGAGTTGTTGCTGACGCGACGTGAGTATGTGCGCAAACCTGCTGCGCCGGCGGGGGCGGCGGATGTGTTGCGCGATGATCCGGTGCGGGTGGCGCAAGTGAGTTCCAGGGAGCCGGCGGGGCGTGAGACGGCGCCGGACAAGACCAGTGTGTTTGCGCATCCGGTGGAGTGTTTTGTGTCGAACTTCGCCGACAAGGAGTTGCTCAAGCGCATGCCATTGAAGATCGGCGAGCACACGGCGCCTTATAGCTCGTTCTTCAAGAAGATTGAGTATCTGACGGACAACAAGGGGCTAATTTACTGGGGCAAGATCAAGGAGATCAAGGATTACACCCAGAGTTTTCGCATCGATTTCGAGCAGAAAGTCTGGTTCAAGCAGGCGGATGAGGCGAAGAAGAAGCCGTATTCGGTGAACGTTTACTTGAGCAAGAAGTTGATCGACAACTACCGCAAGCGCAAGGCGTTTCTGGAAGAGATCAAGCATGCGATCGATAGCGACAAGGAGTTGTTCTGTTTCTTCTATGGCGTGACGCCGGAGTTGAAGCAGGTGCCGAGCAAGAAAAACCCCGAACAGACGTTCGGGGTGTTCAGTGCCAACATCGAGAACCTGGATCACTTCATTGTGCGGGAAGCGCCGGGGTTGGCGTGATGGTTAGCCTTTGGGCAACTGCATTTTGGCAGCGCCACGGTGCTGGTTGACCAGCGAGTACGGCAGCACTGACCAATCAGGGTTGTCGCAGTTACGTTGGTAACGGGCGAAGTAAGCGCCCAGGTAAATCCCCTTCGGTGTGAAGTGCCAGTTGGAATAACCCCAGACGCTTTCATCGGTGTAATCGCAACTGCCGTCATCTTCGGCGGGCTTCTTCATCTCTTCGGGATAGAGCGTGGTGAACTGTTTGACCAGCCACGGCGCCATGACTTTCAGCTGATCGTATTCGGTGGCCGCGTTATTCGGTTCACCGATCCACAGCACATCTTTGAGTTTCAACAATTCGCCGGTGTGGACGTCGAGGTTGATTGGCGAACTGCCGAAATCCGGGTGGGCACCGCCGCAGCTGTAACCGGTAGAGATGTCCAGGCTGACCACGTCCGGCGAGAGAAACTCTGGAGCAGCCCCTTGATCGAACTCGGCATATTCCCCGCCATCCATCATGCAGCGGTGATAGTCGATGACTTCAGTCCAGAGCCGTCCGAGCAAGTGGTTATTAATCCGCTGCTGTTCTTCTTTCGTATAGCCGGACTCGACACTGAACAGCGAAATCTTCGACTCAGGCTCCGTCCACCATTGCAGGTCGTAGCCCATGAAGTTTTCTTTCTTCTCCGGTTTGAGCTTGAGTCCCTGTAAGCGCAAATACTCGTAGGGATCGCTCTTCGGCAACGTGGCAATAAAGGGCAACGTCGTTGCAGTTGGCGCGGGAAGTTTGGCTTCGGTCAGTTGTACCGGCAGCTTCTTGCCCTTGGGGTTTTGCCATTCGCCCTGCCAACCATTGTCAGTGGATTTCAGCTTCAAGGTTGGCAACGGTTTGTCGTCGCCATAGCGGTTGTTGCCTTCAACCAGGTTCAACGTGCTGTCCTGCAGCGAGCCACTGAGCTCCAAGTCGCGGTGATACTTCTCATAGAAGTAGCGGCCGGTAACTTCGTCCTGTTGCGTGGTGTTGAGCTCCACCACAATCGGCATCTTGCCCAGCGTACCGGTGAACACGTGTCGGCCATCTTCGGCATGGGCGGTGGAAATCAGTGTGAACAGCGCCGCAGCGTATGGCGCCAGGCGCAGCAGTCCCTTGAGCATGGATCGATCCCTGAGTGAGTCGGAGGTTGCGCCGGAGTTTGGCGGCCGGCGCTGGAAAATTCGGCACGGATTATGGCGGGGTTGTATCCGGTAATCGAGGGGCTGCCTTCGAAAGGTACGTCGCCTCACGGCAGTTGCAGTGCAACACCGCCCGGATGTTGTTTGACGATTTGGTATGGCAGAACGCTCCAGTCCACAAATCCGCAGACCGCCGCGACGTGCGCAAATGATGGTTCGAGCTTGATGCCCTGTTCCGTGAAGTACCAACCCGGAAATTGCCAGGGATCCTTCTCGTCGTAGTTACAGTCGTTTTCGCCCTCGGCGGTAACGGTCATTTCACTGGGGTAAAGTTTCAGCAACTGAGCGACCAGCCAGGGTGCCAGTTCTGTAGAGCGGTAATTCGACCAGGCATCAGACGAGGTGGACAAACCCTCGTCGAAGTCGCGCTGTTGTTCGAAGTGCAATGGCTTGCTCTGCCCTACCCACAAAACATCATCAAGGGTCAGAAGCTTGCCTGACTGGGTATCGAAATTAAGCGCGTCGTTGTTCTGATCCGGATAGGCGCCGCCACAGTAGTAATCCGATGATATCCGCACACTCATCACCGTCGGCGACATCCACAGTGGCTGGCTCGATTGCGCATAGCTGCCGGAACAGCCATAAGACGACAGTACCTCGCTCCACAAACGCGCCATCAATTGTTGGTTGATGCTTCGACGTGCTTCGAGGGAATAACCCGAGACCACTTCAAACAAAGAAGTACCTGTCTGCGGCTCACTCCACCACTGCAGCGTGTAGCCCATGAAGGTGTCAATCTTGCCTTTTTTGAGAGTGATGCCCTGCAGACGCAGATATTCGTAAGGGTACTTGTCGTGAAGTCTGGCTAAAAAGGGTAAGGCGTCAGCGGGTACATCGGGGATGACAGCGGGTTCTAAATTGATCTTCAGGGTTTTACCGGCAGTATTTGTCCACTCGCCACTCCAGCCGTGAGTTGTCGGTTGCAGACGGAGGGTCGGGCGCGAATCCTCCATGCTCGAACCTTCTTGCAGCTCAAGCGTGTCCCCGTCCAGGGAGCCGTCGAGTGGCAGATCCTTGCGGTACTTCTTATAAAAGTAACGCCCCTCTCCAGTACGGGGATTAATTTCAAGGACGACGGGCGACTTCCCCAAAGTGCCGGTGTACACCTGCGTGCCGTTATCGGCCCGAGTTGCAGTCGAGACAAACAATCCGGTCAGTGAAAGAACAGCGCAAAGGCGTAACAGTCCTCGGTACATCACTTCTTCCTTGAATAAACGAGCAACCGCCCGCGAAAAGTAGCTGCGGATTATGTCGAGGTTGCGCGGGGGAATCGAGCGCGGTAGCTATCAGCTCACACACATGCTGATCATCACCATCATGAGCAAACCGATGTACACCCACGCATGCACCCGATCCGGTATCCGTCCGATCCACGGCGTGGCCAAGCGAATCCCGACCAACGACCCCGCCGTCAACACCGCGAACGCCAGCAAATCCACATACCCGACAAACCATGCGCCCAGATCCGTCTCGCTGAAACCAGCCAGCGCCATGTACGTCAGCGTTCCGGCCACGGCCACCGGCACGCTTAACGGGTTCGCCATGGACGTGGCCTGGGACATGCTCAGTCCGCAGCGGCGCAGGAGCGGCACGGTCATGACGCTTCCTCCTACGCCGAGGAACGTGGCGATGGCGCCGATGCCTACACCGCCGGCGGATGTTTCCTTGCGATCCAATCGGCGTGGGATGACGCCTTCGTTACGGGTGAGGAAGCCGCGTCTGAGCAGGCAGTCGATGATGGTCACGCCGAGGTAGGCGATGAAGGCGTAGCGAATGACCTCGCCGCTGACCCACACCGCGGCGATCGCGCCGATGATCGCGCCGAGGGCGATGAAGCCGCCGAGCGGCCACAGGTAATGGCGGATCAGGTTGCCGGCGCGGCGGTGTTTGTCGGTGGCGATCAAGGCGTTGACGATCATCACGCAGGTCGAGGTGGCGACGGCGATGTGCATGGCCGATTGGCCGATGGGGTCGTCGGCGCCGTGGCTGGCGCTGAGCATGCGGTAGAGCAGCGGCACGACGACGAAGCCGCCGCCGAAACCGAAGAGCACGGCGGTGATGCCGGTCATACAGCCGAACAGGGTCAGCAGGAGGTAGAACATGGCGCGTCTTCCGGTGATGGGGAGCAGTCGACGATAGAGCGACGCGACTTGGCCTGCTTCAGCAACTCAGCCAATAATGTTTGCGTTTACGCCAATTACTCGGAAACGCTTGATGCGCAATATTTCGATCAACCTGCTGGATGACACGCCGCGACCGGTGGTGGCGATCGGTACGGATTATTCCCACGGCCATCTGTTGCCGTTTCATACACACCGACGGGCGCAGTTGTTGTACGGCGCGACGGGGGTGATGCAGGTTCGCACTCATGACGGCAACTGGGTGGTGCCGCCACAACGGGCGGTGTGGATTCCGCCGGGAGTGGCGCATGAGGTGCTGATGCTCGGCGTGAGTACGCGCAGTTTGTACATCGAGCCGGGGGCGGTGGACTTGGGCCAGCGATGCCAGGTGATCAGCGTTTCGCCATTGATGCGGCACTTGTTGATGGAGGCTGTGGAGGCACCGCTGACCTATGACCTCGACGGTCGAGACGGTGTGTTAATCGAACTGTTGCTGCATGAACTGACGCGCAGTGCGCCCCTGCCCTTGCACATTCCGCTGCCGACTGACGGAAAGCTCTTGGCTTTGTGTCAGAACTTTCTGGATCAACCCAACACCCACCAGTCACCGCAACACTGGGCCGAGCAGTTGCACATAAGCTTGCGCACCTTCAACAGACTGTTTCGGCAGCAGACCGGGTTGAGCTTCAGCCAATGGCGGCAACAGGCCTGCGTGGTGCTGGCGCTGGCGCGGTTGGCCGCCGGTGAGGCGGTGACGCGGATCGCCCTGGATTTCGGTTATGAGAGCCCGGCGGCGTTCTCGACGATGTTCCGGCGCATCCTCGGCCAGGCACCGTCCGTCTGGTTGGAGGCGGCGAACTAGGGCAAATCAAAAAATGCGTTTGATCCCGGCCGAAAACAACTGTACAAAAACACAGTACATTTTCAATCAGCACTCTTGAGCCCGGAGCACACCATGGCCTCTCTTGCGATGAACCACATCCTCGAACGCATTGCCCTTTTCCAGTTCACCCCGACGCACTGCGTCCAGGCCCGAGCGATGCTGGGCTGGAGCGTGGAACAGCTGTCGCGCGAAGCGGAGGTTGCGGTGGACGACATTCAGCGGTTTGAAGCGCAGCAGGACGTGGCGGATGCGGCGCGGCTGGCGTTGGCTTACCGGTTCGAGGCGCAGGGGCTGGTATTTTTTCCCGGGTTTGCGCCGGGTCGCAAATTGAATCCCCAGGCTATGCAGCAGAACGTTGTAGAGCGTGGGGATTTTGCTTAGATGCAATGATTACTTGAACGCAGGGTGCCGCAGCTCGGCAGAGGCTTGTTCATAGCTGTAGGCCATGGCGAACAGTTGCGGCTCGCTCCATGGTTCGCCGAAAAAGAACACAGACGTGGGTATGCCGTTATCGCCCATGCCCGATGGCAGGGTTACCGCCGGGTAACCCGCCACTGCGGCAGAAAATTGCGAGTAACCATCCGCTTCGGCAACCATGGCGTCGAGGTTTTGCTCCCGCAGTTGCTCGTCGATGGCGTCCTTGAAGTTTTTACTGATGGCCAAGATCAAAGCGCTGGCCTGTTCGTGAGTCATGTCCAGCGCATGCATCGCTTCGAGCGTGGCCTGCCCATAGCCCTCCTTGCCGGGATTGTGCTGATTGAAGTCGATCAGGTCCTGCAGCGACTGGATCGGCAGGCCGGAACGGCTGACGAGATATTCAGGCAATTCGTATTTCATCGCCCCCATCAGACCGGGTACGAAATTATCGATATCAGGTAAACGAACGGTCACTGGCACGAGCGTCGCACCTTGTTTCTCGAGTGTGGCCATTGCCTTTTCAAACTCCACTCCAGGAGTCAGGACCACGCCGCCCGTCCCCTTGTAAGCGGCGGGATAACCGATACGCTTGCCTTGCAGGGCATCGTTTGCCAGTAACGCCGTGTAGTCGATTCCTGTCGGGGCGGCCGATGTCGCGGAGTCCGCAGCATCCATGCCTTGCAACACGTTGAACATCATTGCCGCATCGCGGACAGTACGTGTCAAAGTGCCTGGGGTGTCTTGCAGCCGGGTGATCGGCACCACCCCGCTTCGACTGAACAGACCCAAGGTGGGCTTGACGCCAACCACACCATTGGCCGATGCCGGGCAAGAAATCGAACCGTTGGTTTCCGTGCCCAAGGAGATCGGCGCGAAACCGGCAGCCACGGCAGCGGCCGATCCAGAACTGGAACCGCAGATTTCCTCGCTCAATGCGTGTGGATTTTTCCCTTGCCCACCACGTCCGCTCCAACCATGGGGCAACCCCATCTCCCGCACATAAGCCCATTCGCTCATGTTGGCTTTACCCAGAACAATCGCGCCGGCATCCCGCAGCTGTTTAACCACAAAGGCATCGTTGGCTGCCGGCTGACCGACCATGGCCAAGGAGCCGGCACTGGTTTGCATGCTGTCGGCGGTATCAAAATTGTCTTTGAGCAATACCGGAATACCATGCAACGGACCACGCGACTGTCCCTCGTTACGCTCGATATCCAGCGCGGTAGCCATTTCGATGGCTTGTGAATTCAGTTCGACGATGGCGTGGATAGCAGGGCCTTGCTTGTCCAACTCGGCAATTCGCTGGTGGAAGTGTTCAACCAGTTCAACAGCAGTGAGCTTATTGTCGGCCATCATTTTGCTGAGTTCACTGACGCTGGCGTAATGAAGATCAGTGGCCGAATGGGCGGTGGCAGCGGCACCTGTCGCTGCCAGTGCGACCAATATGGATTTCGTCAGCGTATTCACGCGACGTTTAAAGAAGTGTGTCATGTACATCGTCCTTGTTTAGGCTCATCACGAGTGACTCATTCACTCGCGACCAAGCCTACCGAGGACATAGGAAAGAGCTGTCAGCTAGCTGGACTACCGACAGTAGGAAAAGTCATCCTGACTTGTAGCCACTACCAGCAATTGGGGCGTTTTCCGACACATCTTGCTCCATATTCAGCCACCACGTGTGCCCCCGCTGCGGCTGCATCACGTTAAACGCCTCGCCCATTCGTGGCGTGGTGATCGAAACACTGCGTTCCCACGCCAGCGCCAGAATCCGGTCAAACGGTTCGTGCCAGGCGTGCATCGCCAGGTCGAAGGTGCCGTTGTGGATCGGAAATAGCCAACGGCCCTTGAGGTCGAGGTGCGCTTGCAGGGTTTCTTCGGGTTGCATATGCACGTGTGGCCATTCGACGTTGTAGGCGCCGGTTTCCATCAGGGTCAGATCGAACGGGCCGTATTGTTCGCCGATGCGTTTGAAGCCGTCGAAGTAGCCGCTGTCGCCGCTGAAGAAGATCCGCGTATCGCCATCGATCATCACCCACGAGGCCCACAGGGTGTTGTTGCTGTCGAACAGGCCGCGGCCGGAGAAGTGCTGCGACGGGGTGGCAACGAAGCGGATGCCGGCGATTTCGGTGCCCTGCCACCAGTCGTACTGGCGGACTTTGCTGGCATCGATGCCCCACTTGATCAGGGTGTCACCGACGCCCAGCGGGGTCAGGAAGTAGTTGGTCTTGGCCGCGAGTTTCAGCACTGCCTGGTGATCGAGGTGGTCGTAGTGATTGTGCGACAGGATCACCGCTTCGATCGGTGGCAACTGGTCGATGCTGATCGGCGGCTGGTGAAAGCGTTTCGGGCCAGCCCACTGCACCGGCGAGGCGCGCTCGGCGAAGACCGGGTCGGTGATCCAGAATTTGTCGCGCATTTTCAGCAGCAGGGTCGAGTGACCGAGGCGATAGACGCTGTGGTTGGGCGCCGCCAGCAGGTCTTCACGGGTCAGCGCTTGCACCGGGATCGCGGCGGCCGGGCGGGTATTGCGCGGCTTGTGGAAGATCATGTTCCACATGATCCGCAGCATCTTGCGCAGGCCTTCGCGTTGCACCGGCGCATGGTTGCGAAATAGCCCTTGATCCTGGCGAGAGGCTTCAGGCGTGGAAGTTTGATCCGCAGAAAAATCTGGATTGGCCATGACTGAGAGACTCCAGAAAAACCGCGCAATTCACGGTTTTTCACGGTGGGACGATAAATGGCCAAGGCACGCACGCATCAGCCGAACTGTCTGGTTTTTAGGTTGCGCGGATTAACGCAACATTACACTGGGCGGTGTAGTTTCTAGGTTGCATGAAACTCGATGACAAGTAAACTGCCAAGTGTAATTCCACCCTTTCTCTGCCGAAGCGTACTTATGACAGCTCCAAAGCGCCTCACCGACCGCAAACGCGAAGCCATTATTCAGGCGGCGATTGCCGAATTCCGTGCCAACGGGTTCGAGATCACCAGCATGGACAAGATCGCAGCCACCGCCGGGGTGTCGAAGCGCACGGTGTACAACCACTTTCCCAGCAAGGAAGAACTGTTCGCCGAAATTCTCAACCAACTCTGGGCACGGATCACCGAAGAGCAAACCGTGACCTATCGCGCGGATCAGCCGCTGCGCGAGCAACTGCTGCCCATGTTGCTGGCTAAACTGCAGATGATGGCCGATGACAATTTTCTCGGACTGGCGCGGGTGGCGATTGCCGCCACCATCCATTCCCCGGAGCGCGCGCAGGACATGGTGGCGCGCATGGGCGAGCGCGAAGAAGGCCTGACGGTGTGGATTCGCGCCGCTCAGGCGGATGGTCGACTGAAAGCCGTGGAGGCGGATTTCGCCGCGCAACAGATGCAGGGTCTGTTGAAATCGTTCGGGTTCTGGCCGCAGATTTCCATGGGCCTGCCACCACTGGATGCGGACACACAGAAAGCTGTGGCCGAGTCGGCACTGGAGATGTTCCTGGCGCGATACCAGCTCTAGACCGCTCCTCTCCTGTGCCCACCACGATTAAATGGCTCGAAAGGACACTGATTATTCCCGGTGGAATAAATGACAATGTCCGACAATTGACCGACGAACGGTCAACCTGAAAAAACACTTCAAAGTATTTCAGGATGAATCTGGCGCAGGACATCATGGAAAACCAACGCGGCAAGGGCCTGTCATTCGCCAGACGCATTTATCTGCCAAGGACCATCGGTCTGGGCGTCGGCTTTTTCAGCGTCGCGGCCGCGCTGTATCCGTTGCACATGCCGACCTGGCTCTGGGCGCTGCTGGTGTTCAACGGTTTTATCTGGCCGCATCTGGCCTATCAGGTTGCGACCCGCTCGACCTTCCCCTACCACGCCGAACGCCGCAACCTGGTGTACGACTCATTGTGCGGCGGTTTCTGGACCGCGTGTTTTCAGTTCAACCCGCTGACCACCGTGACCATTCTGTCGATGATGACCATGAACAATGTCGCCGCCGGTGGACGACGTCTGTTCCTGCTGGGTGCTCTGGCCCAAATCGCCGGCGTGTTGCTGGGCTGGTTACTGTTCGGCTTCAAGTTCAGCCTGACGATGACGCAGATCCAAGTCTGGGCCTGTCTGCCGATGCTGACCTTGTACCCCTTGGCCCTGGGCATGGTCTGTTACCAACTGGCGATCAAACTTGCACGACACAAACGTGCGCTCAGGGACCTGAGCCGCACCGACAGCCTCACCGGGTTGCTCAATCACGGCGCCTGGAAGGATCTGCTGCACACGCATTTCATGCTGTGCCGGCAACACCACACCCAGGACATTCTGGCGCTGATCGATATCGATCACTTCAAGACCATCAACGATAACTACGGGCACATCGTTGGCGACGCCGTGCTGCGTGAGCTGAGCCAGGCACTCAACGGGCTGCTGGCCGAAGGTGAACGGGCCGGACGTTATGGCGGCGACGAGTTTTGCCTGATCCTGCCCGACCAGCCACTCAATAAAGCCGAGGCGCAAATGGAACGATTGCGTCAGGCACTGGACCAATATCGGCACCCGGATGTTCCAGCGCTGCGCGTCAGCCTGAGTATCGGTCTGGCACGGTTTCAGCCGTCGTACAGCGACGCGGTTGCCTGGCTGGATGACGCCGACAAAGCGCTGTATACCGCTAAACACAAGGGGCGCAACACCATCAGTGTGGCGCTGAGCAATCCGGGCTAAGAAGACGCTCCTCCTCTGAGTCTTGAAAAAACTGCAAACATGTTGATTCGCAATTTCTTGTACAACTTAAATCAGTTTGTATAAGATCTGCTCGTCAGCCTGGATGCTGGCACTTTGCAGTCAATGACCAATGCCGACCCGGCATTTGCTCTGCCAGCGCGGAAACAGGGACACAAACCTCGTCTTTCCCTACTTCCAGGTACTGCCCCTATGTTTTTCAAACGCCATCAGTCCGAACTCAACGACCTTCAACACACCATCACCGAACAGAACGGCCTGCTTGAAGCGATCAATCGCTCCATGGCGGTGATCGAGTTCGATCTTGAAGGCGTGGTGTTAAAGGCCAATGACAACTTCCTCAAAACCATGGGTTACCGCGCCGAGCAGGTGATCGGCCAACCTCATCGCTTGTTCTGCACCCCGGAGTTTGGCCGCAGCGCGCAATACACCGAACTGTGGTCGCGCCTGAAAAACGGTCAGTTCCAGTCCGGCACTTTCGAGCGGATCAACAGCCAGGGCCAGCCGGTCTGGCTGGAAGCCAATTACAACCCGATCAAGGATGCATCGGGACGCGTGGTCAAAGTGGTCAAGTTCGCCATGGACGTGACGACCAAGGTCCAGCAGGAAAGCGAGGCCAACGCCAAGCTGCAGGCGATTGACCGGGCGATGGCGGTGATCGAATTCAACCTCGACGGCAGTATTCTTACGGCCAACCAGAATTTTCTGACACGGATGGGTTACGCGCTTGCCGAACTCAAGGGTAAACATCACCGCTTGTTCTGCCGTGCGGAGCTGGTCAACAGCAGCGCCTATGAGGATTTCTGGCGCCGGTTGAATCAGGGTGAGTTGTTCCAGGGCCAGTTCGAACGCGTCGACAAGCGCGGCCAGAGTGTGTGGCTGGAGGCCAACTACAACCCGGTGTATGACGCCGCCGGGCGTTTGTGCAAGGTGGTGAAATTTGCCACGGACGTCACCGCCCGCGTCGAGCAGCACGAGCACGATGCGCGCAGCGCCAGCGCCGCTTATCACATCTCGGTGGAAACCCGGAAAGTCGCCGAGCAAGGCACTCAGGTGATCCAGCAGGCGGCCAGCGAGATGCGTGAAATCGCTGACGATATCGCGCAGTCATCAACGCTGATCGCGCAACTTGGCGAACGCTCGGAGCAGATCACGGCGATCGTCAACACCATCCGTGCGATTGCCGACCAGACCAATCTGCTGGCGCTCAACGCGGCGATTGAAGCGGCGCGCGCCGGGGATCAGGGGCGTGGGTTCGCGGTAGTAGCGGACGAGGTGCGGCAACTGGCGGCGCGTACCAGCGGTTCGACGGCGGAGATTTCCAACATGATCGGTTTGATCCAGAGCGAAACCCGTCAGGCGATCAAGAGCATGGAAGGCACCCGCGGGCGGGCGGCGCAAGGCGTTGAACTGGCGGATCAGGCCGGCAGCGTGATTCTGCAGATCCGCGATGGCGCCAGTGAAGCGGTACAGGCGGTGAGCATGTTTGCCAATGAACGGGCGCCGGGCTGAGGGACCGCGTCGCGGCTTTCGCGGGCAAGCCCGCTCCCACAAGGATCGAGTCGATCATCTAATCTGTGATCAACCCAGAACCTGTGGGAGCGGGCTTGCCCGCGAAGGGGCCGTCAGCCTCAGCACAAGGCTATAGTGACCCAAAGCCCCTGAAGCCTGCCGAGCCCATCATGACCACAGAAAAACCCGAAACGCCCTCCACCGCCCCCGTCGACCACCTGCGCTTCCACCGCCCCCACGCCCACCTCAACACCACTTTCGGCGACGACAAGTTCGCCCTGCGCGCCGAGGCCTTTGCGCGGTTCTTCGGCACGCCGGCGTTTCTCGGCGCGCAAACCCTGATCGTGCTGTTATGGGTTGTACTCAACGTGACGGGCATCACCACTTTCGACGTGTACCCGTTCATCCTGCTCAACCTCGCATTCAGCCTGCAATCGGCCTACGCCGCGCCGTTGATCCTGCTGGCACAAACCCGCCAGGCCGCGCGGGACAAGGCGCAAGCGGACGCCGATGCGCAACACCGTGAAGCATTGGCGACGGCCAACACCGAGCGTCAGGCGCAAGCCGCGAACACCACCGCGCAATTGCTGGAGCTGCTGGAGCAGAACACCCAGCTCACCGAAATGACCAAGAGCCTGACTGAACGCATCGAAGGCCTGACCCGCGAACTGCATGCGCACATCTGCCAGAACCCGCAACGCTGATCACGGCAACCGCAGCGCGCTCCCCAACTCATCGAACAGAGTGACCACCGAGCGCAATGCCCGGCAATCCGGGCGGGTCAGCAACCACAGCGCGGTGTCGTAGCCGTGCAACGGTTCGCTGAGGGCCTGCAAACCTTCAGTGATCAGAAAATCCGGCAACGCCGCCACACCGAGTCCGCCGCGCACCAGTTCAGTCACCGACAGCATGCTGTTGCAGCGATACGCCGGGGTCACGCCGGGCAACTGCTGGCGGCGCCAGGCCACGGTCGGGTGATCCGGCAGAAACTCATCCGGGGCGATCCAGGTCAGCGCCGCCAGATCCGATGCATCGACGTTTTGCAGATAACGCGCGCTGGCGCAGACCCGGTAGGAAATCTTCGCCAGTTGCCGTCCGACCAGATGCTCCGGCGGTGTACGCGTCAGGCGCAGGGCGATGTCGGCGTCGCGGCGGCTGAGGTTGGCGAAATCGTTGGAGGTGCTCAGCTCGAGAGTCAATGCCGGATAGTTCGGCATGAACTGCGCCAGCGCCGGCAACAGCAGCCCTTGCAGCACTGAATCGGTACAGGTCAGGCGCACCGTGCCGCTGACCACTTCACCGCCCTGTTCGACACCGATCCGCGCTGCCTCCAGTGCCTGCTCGGCGCGTTCGGCCTGCTCGGCCAAGGTCTGCGCGAGGGTGGTTGGCAGGTAACCGGCGCGGCTCTTTTCGAACAATTGCTGACCCAGCGCTGACTCCAGCCGCCGCACTGCGCGAAACACCGTCGACACGTCTACTTTGAGCAGCTGCGAAGCCCGGGCCAGAGAGCCGCCCCGCACCAAAGCGAGGATCAGCGCCAGATCCGGGTAGTCGAGCCGATAGTGCGTCGCTGCATTGATCACTTGGGAAAACGCCAATATTGAGTGCGTGAGCGCCAATCTATAGTGAGCCCCGGTGATCGACAACTGCACACCCTCACTGTAGTGAGGGGATTCATCCCCGATGGACTGCGCAGCAGGCCTTGTTGAAGGCCACTTCGCGCCCCGTCGGGGATAAATCCCCTCACCAGAGAGAGGTTCACTCACTCAAATCAAGGAAATCCCATGGACGCCATTTCCATCGCCCTGATCGGCGACTACGACCCGCAAGTCACCGCCCACCAGGCGATTCCCCTCGCCCTCGGGATGATCGCCGAGCAGTCCGGGCGCAATGTGCAATTTCAGTGGCTGCCCACCGAGCAGATTCACGCCGACACCGCGCTGGATCACTTCGACGGTTTCTGGTGCGTCCCGGCCAGCCCCTACAAAAGCGAAGCCGGTGCACTCAGGGCCATCCGTTTTGCCCGCGAACAACAGCGCCCTTTCCTCGGTACCTGCGGCGGTTTTCAACATGCGGTGCTGGAGTTTTCCCGCAACGTGCTGGGCTGGGCCGATGCCGAACATGGCGAGACATCACCGGATTCGCCGCGAGCGGTACTGACGCCGTTGACCTGTTCATTGGTGGAAGCGGTGGACAGCATTCAACTGGTCGCCGGCTCGTTGATCGCCAAGGCGTACGAAACGTCGGAGATTCATGAAGGTTATCGCTGCCGATTTGGTGTGAATCCGCAGTTCGAACAAGAATTGCTGACTCATCAGCTACGCGCCGTGGGGCACGATTCGGCGGGCGACTTGCGCGCCATCGAGTTGACCGACCATGTGTTTTTTGTCGCCACGCTGTTTCAACCGGAACGCGCGGCGCTCAAGGGCCAGGTTCCGCCGCTGGTGCGAGCATTTGTCGATGCGTGTGCGGAGCAACGCCCATGAAGCCGAACGAGCCTTGCTTTGCGGTGATTTTCACCTCGACCCGCACCGAGGGTGACAACGGTTACGCCGCGGCCTCCGAGCGCATGATGGAGCTGGTCAGCCAGCAACCGGGGTTTCTCGGCATTGATTCGATTCGCGGGGAAGACGGGGTGGGGATCACCATTTCCTACTGGCAGAGCGAGGCGGCGATTCTGGCCTGGCGCGAGCATCCCGAGCACCGGGTGATTCAGGCGCGCGGGCGGGCGCAGTGGTATTCGAAGTTTCAGACCCGGGTGTGTCGGGTGGAGCGGGAGTATCGGTTTGGGCAGTGACGATGGCTGCGTGCTGACTGGGCCTCTTCGCGAGCAAGCTCGCTCCCACAGGTACAGCGTTTGGGCTTTGAATTTGGTTGTGTTCTCACTGGCCTCATCGCTGGCAAGCCAGCTCCCACAGGTACAGCGTGATCTTCAGAACAACGCAAAACCTGTGGGAGCGTGGCTTGCCCGCGAAGAGGCCAGTACCGTCAATACAAAAACTTCAGCCCTGCACCAGACTGCGCACCGCCACAATCTCCGGCACCTCAACCTTGCTCATGTACACCCGCAACGGCTCGGTGATGTTGATCCGCTCATCGATGTTCTGGTCCAGCAGCAGCTGAATCAGCTCGCGTTTAAGCGTCATGGTCTGCGACGTCACTGGCGCCCAGACGAATTCATTCACAGGAATAATGCCGTCATCCGCCACGTCCATGCCGAACGAATCTTCGCTGAATCGCACGATGTACTGGCCGGTCTTGCGGTTGAGGCCGACGAAACCCTTGAGGTCATCGGCGGCCTGACAGATGAGTTGGGAAGTGATGCGCATGGTAAACCTCACGAAAAATCATCGATGGTTTACACGCAGGGCAACAGAATCGGCACACCCTCTGCCGGGGCATCTGCCACGGGCAAGCGTACTGCAAACCGTGCCACAAAAGTGCAGGAAAAATCGCTTTTAATACGTTTATGTCGGTCTGGCGATAGCACGCAATCGATTCAGTTGTTAAAAGGTACGTCTTTGAAAATGCCCTGCGAAAGGAACTCGAACATGCCCGCCACTTTCACCAAAAGCGCCCTCCTGCTGAGCCTGATGCTCGGTCTCGGTCAGGCCCACGCCGCCCAGACGGACATCGACGCGCTGGCCGCCGCCCACGGCATCCCGCACCCGGCGGTGATCGCGCACCGTGGCGCATCCTTCGACGCACCGGAATCCACCGCCGCTTCCTACAAACTGGCCCGCGACCTCGGCGCCGACTACCTGGAAATGGACTTGCAGCGCAGCAAGGACGGCGTGCTGTTCGCCCTGCACGACAACAACCTGCAACGCACCACCGACGTCGCGACCAAGTTCCCGGAGCGCAAGGACAGCCCGGCCAATGCCTTCACCATGGCCGAACTGAAAACCCTCGACGCCGGCAGCTGGTACAACAAGGCCTACCCGGATCGCGCACGTCCGACCTATGCCGGGCTGAAAATCCTCACCCTGGACGAGATCATCGACATCGCCCAGGCCAACCCGAAACACAAGCCGGGCCTGTACATCGAAACCAAAGAGCCGCAGCTGTTTCCGGGGATCGAGCATGACCTCAAAGCGAAGCTGCAGGATCGCGGCTGGTTGAGTCCGGCCGGTTCGAAACTGGCCAAAAGCGAGCTGGGCGTCGGCCAGGGCAAAGGCAAGGTGATCCTGCAGACCTTCGAGAAAAACAGCCTCGAACTGCTGCAGAAAGAAATGCCGCAAGTGCCGAAGATCCTGCTGCTGTGGGTCGGCGAAGGCAGCATCGAGCCGAAATCGAAGGTGACCTTTGCCGAGTCCGGCGAGAAGGACAAAAACGTGTTCTACGGCAAGCAGGAGCCGAAGTCCGAAGCCGAATTCAAGCAATGGGTGGATTTCGCCAAGGCTCACGGCGCCATCGGCACCGGCCCTTCGGCGAAGCTGACCAAGGGTGGCGACCAGAGCTATTCGGATCTGGTGCAACCGTGGATGAACCAGTACACCCACGATCAGGGCATGCTGGTGCACGTCTACACCGTCGATGAGCCGGTGGATTTCGAGAAAGTCATGGCGGCCGGGGTTGATGGCATCTTCACCAACCGCGCCAGCGAGCTGTTGAAGTTCTACAAGCGTCCGGCCAGTGCCAGTGTTGATCAGGTGTTGAAGAACAACGGGTTCTGATCAGCAAAACCGAGGCGCCTTCATCGCGGGCAAGCCACGCTCCCACAGGTTTTGTGTCAGGCATGGTTTGCCCGTTTTGTATTCGGGGGTTTTAAGGGTGAATTAAGTTGCGGTGGTTAACCTGAGCCCACTTCAACGAACAACCCAAGGAATGACCCGATGAAAACTTTGACTGCCCTGTTTACCGCCGCTGCCCTGACCCTCACCGCTGGCCTGGCCCAGGCCGACGTACGCGTCGACCAGATCCCGCAACTGGTGAAGGAAGGCAAGATCAAGTCGCTGGAGTCGATGAACGCCGAGGCACTGAAACTGCACCCTGGCGCAACCATCACCGATACCGACCTGGACAACCACTTCAACGGTTACGAGTACGAAGTCGAACTGAAAACCGCCGACGGCAAAGAGTTCGACGTCGACTTCGACGCCACCACCGGCAAAGTCCTGAGCAACAAGCAAGACACCTGATACACCGCCCACACCCGCCGCACGATTGAAAAGTCGTGCGGCTTTTTTGCGTCTGGGGTCAGGCCAATTGCAGGCGCGGCGCAATCAATGCGCGCCAAGCAGCGGGCAGCCCGCTAGTATGGCCGGGGACTGAACACACATAACGGCAGACGAGAGCGATGGGCATGGGGCAAGCAGCGGCGGCAGACATCGCGACGATTGGTCGGATCAGCGCGGTTCCGGCGATCCTTCAGGTGATTCGCGAGTTGACCGGTATGCGATTTGCCGCCGTGGCGCGGGTCACCGAGGATTCGTGGACCACCTGCGCGGTGCTCGATCAACTGGAGTTCGGTCTGCAGGTTGGCGACGAACTGGATCTGGTGACCACCCTGTGCCACGAAATCCGCCAGTCGCATGTCTCGGTGGTGATCGACAAGGCCAGCGAAGACCCGCTGTACTGCGAGCATCACACGCCGCGGATGTATCACTTCGAAAGCTACATTTCGGTGCCGGTGTTCCGTACCGACGGGCGTTTTTTCGGCACCATCTGCGCCCTCGATCCAGTCCCGGCGCAACTGAAGTCCAGCAGCATCCAGAGCACCATGGAATCGTTCGCGCGAATGCTCGCGTTGCAGATCGAAGCCGAGGAAAACGCGCAGCTCACCGAAACCGCGCTGTTGCAGGAACGCGAAACCGCCGAGTTGCGCGAGCAGTTCATCGCCGTGCTCGGCCACGATTTGCGCAACCCGTTGTTCGCCATCAGCGCCGGTGCCGAAATGCTCCTGCGCAAGCATCCGGATCCGGCCATCGAGGTGCGGCTGCGCAATATCCTTGGCAGTGCGCAACGGGCGACACGACTGGTGGACGACGTACTCGATTTCGCTCGCGGGCGCCTGGGCAATGGTATTCCGGTGGCGATCCAGCCCTGCGCCGACTTGACCGACGCGGTGCAGCAGGTGGTGACGGAGATCCGCAATGTGCATCCGCAGCGCACCATCCACGCTTGCATCGGCGACTTGCAGGGCGTGGCCTGCGACCGTGGCCGGATTGCCCAGTTGCTGTCGAACCTGCTGGCCAATGCCGTGACCCATGGCGACCCGGAGGGGGATATCGAAGTCATCGCCCAGGTCGAGCACGGTGCGTTGATGCTGGCGGTGAAAAATCAGGGGCATATTGGCGAGGCGATCCTGCCGCACCTGTTCCAGCCCTATTCCCGCCCGATCGGCAGCACGCCCCAGGCCGGGCTCGGTCTGGGGCTGTACATCGCCAGCCAGATCGCCAAGTCCCACGGCGGACGTTTGCACGTCGAGTCCACCGCCGAGAGCGGCACGCTGTTCACCTTCAGCCTGCCCACAGCCTGAAAAGCACACCTTGGATCCCTGTGGGAGCGAGCTTGCTCGCGAAGCTGTTGTGTCTGCCACACATGAGTCGACTGGCACACCGCTTTCGCGAGCAAGCTCGCTCCCACATTGGTTCTGCAGTGTTCCGAAGTTGTCAGGCCGAAGTGCTGACCAGCGAGCCCGAAGTGCTGCCGCCAGACTCCTGCAACGCCTGCAACAACGCCGCCGTGGCCGTCTGCAAAGAAGCCGAAGTGCTGGAGATTTGCGACTCCGCGGACGCCACGTCGGCAGCCTTGGCATCCGCGTCTTCCTGCTTGGCCTGAGCCGCTTGCAGCGCTTGTTGCTGTTCCTGCAATTGCTTTTGCAACTCGGCGATCTGCTTGCGCAGTTCTTTCACCGAATCCGATTCATCGCTGCTGCTGGAACTGCTGTCGCCTGCCGGAGCCGCGCCACCGCCGGCCGCCACTTTGCTGGTGTCGGCGCTGGCGCCTGCACTGCTGGTTGCAGTGGTCGAGGTATCGTCACTGGCGTCGCTGATTTTGGTTTTGCTGGTGGCGGTGCTGACGGTCTGGTTGATCGAAACTGAGGTGATGCTGACCATGGGATGGCTCCAATGCCGGTTTTAGATAACCGGCCATCGGCGGTACTCGCAGGGATTTGAGATCGACTGTGTACCGACTCGGTAACCGAACCGGTACACGTCGGCGGACGTCAGGCGCTCAGGCGCGCGGTGACTTCGTTGAGTTGCCCGGACAGGCCGTGCAGGTTCTGGCTGGCGCTTTCGGTGCGTTGCACGCTGTTGAGGTTGGTGCTGGCGATCGAGGTGATCTCGGTCAGGTTGCGCGAGATGTCTTCGGCCACCGAGGTCTGCTCTTCGGCGGCGGTGGCGATCTGGCGGTTCATGTCGCGGATCGCTTCCACGGCGTGGGTGATGCGCTCCAGCATCGCACCGGCCTGGGTCACTTGCTCGACGCTTTCATCGCTGCGCGCCTGACCGCTTTCGATCGCTTGCGCGGCGTCCACGGCACCGGTCTGCACGTTCTGAATGATCTGATTGATTTCAATGATCGACTCGGCCGTACGCTGCGCAAGGTTGCGCACCTCGTCGGCGACCACCGCAAAACCGCGTCCGGCTTCACCGGCCCGCGCCGCTTCAATCGCCGCGTTGAGCGCCAGCAGGTTGGTCTGTTCGGCGATGCCGCGGATCACTTCCAGCACTTTGCCGATGCGGCCGCTGTCGCTTTCCAGGCGACGAATCACTTCAGCGGTGTTGGCAATCTCGCCACGCATCTTAGTGATGGTGTGGATGGTGCCCTGCATGACCTTTTCACCCTGCTGGGCAGACTGGTCGGCATCGTCGGCAGCCCGCGCCGCATCCGCCGCATGGCGGGCGACTTCCTGGGCGGTGGCGGACATTTCGTTCATCGCCGTGGCCACCTGATCGGTGCGGTTGAACTGCTCGTTGGTGCCGCCGGCCATGGTCGTGGCAATGGCATTCAGTTCGCCGCTGGCGCTGTCCAGATCACTGGCGCTGCGTTGCAGGTGGGTGAAGGTTTCGGCGAGGAAATCACGCAGGGTATTGGCCGCGGCGGCAAGGTTGCCCAACTCGTCCTGACGGTCGTTGGCGACGCGCTCGGCGAGGCGCCCACGGCTCAACTGGGTGACGTAGTCGATCAGCTTGCGGATCGGATCAATCAGGTTGCGGTTGACCAGCCACAGGCTCAGCAAACCGATCAACAGGCCCGAGCCGAGCATCACCACAATGCCCAGCAGCACGGTGCTGTCAGCACTGGCGCTGATCTGCGCCGACTGTTCGGTACCCTGCTTGCGCAGCTCGGCCACCAGTTCGCTCATCTGATCGCTGGTGGCGCGGTCCACACCTTTGACGGCGTTGTCGCCAGCGGTTGGATCACCACCGGCCGCCACGTAGGCATCGCGCCCCTTCTGGTACGCAGCGCCGAGTTGACGATGTTCGTCACGCAGGCGTTCGATGCGGCTTTTCAGCGCCGGCTCAAGGCCTTTCTGCCCGGCCAGTTCACCGAGGATGTTCTGCACATCGCGCTGACGGTCTTCGAACTGGCTCCAGTATTTGCCCAGGTCCGCCGGTTGCTTGCCGCGCAGCAAGACGTTTTTCCACTCCTGCACCTGCACCTTGAATTGCAGGTTGGCCTCGTCGATCAGTTGTGAGGTGTGCAACGGGCCGGCGATCAACTGGCTGTAGTTCTGCACGCCGTTGGACAGGTAGTGAAAGCAGGCCAGTGCGATCAACAGCATCGCCAGCAGGCTGCCGCTCAGCAGGGCGAGAATTTGCGCTCTCAGGGATTTTTGCAGCATCGCAAGATACTCAAGGACAGGGATGAGGCACGCCTGGTAAGGCGTGGAATTTTGCCGGACATCCGTGTCGGCGAGCCTTGGCTCATGGCCAAGCGCGCGCAACGTAACCTAAGCGTGATCGGCGTACCAGAGCGCTTCTTGAAGAAAATCCGACCGTCGGTAAGCCGCTGATTTGACGTCATTTTGCTGTCACACAAACGTCATGTGACATTGCGATGATCCGGCTCAGGTGAATCTGAAAACTCCGCGCCAGACGCCCTCCTCGCAGCGAGCCTCCATGAACCACAGCCTCGACCTCAGTCATCGCGATCCTGATTTGTTCGGTCTGCTTTACGGCTTCCGTTTTCGTCCTGGTGAACGTGGCCGCGAAGTCGATTCGGCGACCGCCCTGCGTTGTCTGCAAGACGACAGCGACACTGATGAATTCCTCTGGCTGCACCTGAACCTGGCGCACGCCGCGTGCGAGCGCTGGATGAAAAGCCATCTGCAATTGCCCGAAGAGTTTTTCGAGGCGCTGCACGAAGGTTCGCGCTCGACGCGCATCGAACACGTTGACTCGGCGTTGCTGGCGGTGGTCAACGACGTGGTGTTCAACCTCAGTAGCATGGTTTCCTCGGACGTGTCGACGCTGTGGGTCTGCGTGCGCAGCAAACTGATCGTCAGCGCACGCCTGCAACCGCTGCACTCGGTGGACAAATTGCGTTCGTCGGTAAAGGCCGGCGAATGCTTTCGCTCACCGTCGGAACTGCTGGTGCACTTGCTGCGTGATCAGGGCGAAGTGCTGACGCAGATCGTGCGCAAGACCAGCATGAGCGTCGATCAGGTCGAGGACGAATTGCTCTCCTCGCGCCTGTCGACCAACCGCGCCGAACTCGGCGCCAACCGTCGGGTGCTGGTGCGCCTGCAACGCCTGTTGGCGCTGGAGCCGGGTTCATTGCTGCGCCTGCTCAATCGTCCGCCGCCGTGGCTGCAGAAGGAAGACGTCAAGGAGCTGCGCAAATCCACCGAGGAGTTCGCGCTGATCATCAACGACCTGACCGCCCTCGGCGAGCGGATCAAACTGCTCCAGGAAGAAATCGCCGCCAACCTCAACGAACAGAGCAACCGCACGCTGTTCACCCTGACCGTGGTCACGGTGCTGGCGCTGCCGATCAACATCATTGCCGGTTTTTTCGGCATGAACGTGGGGGGAGTGCCGCTGGCGACGGATCCGGAGGGGTTCTGGATATTGGTGGCGCTGGTGGCGACGTTTACCGTGATTGCCGGGCGCTGGGCGTTTCGCAAGCGTGGGGATTATTGACCACCGAACCTGATGTCCAGCACAGATCCCCTGTGGGAGCGAGCTTGCTCGCGAAGACGGAATATCAGGCACCATCATTGTTGAATGACACACCGCCTTCGCGAGCAAGCTCGCTCCCACAGGGATCTGCTTCAGTCTTCAGATCAGTGGTGGAGCTAAAAACCCAAACACTGACCTGCCGCAGTCTCTCTGTAATATTTAGCAACGATCATGACCGACACTCCTTCCCTCGCTCAGGATTGTCCGCTCATGGCTACTCCCTCCCTGACCGCCCGCCAGACGTCCGCCCCCAGCGGCAGGCCAGCCCTCGACAAGAAAACCGGCCCGTTCACCTACGTGATCTTTTTCGCGGTGCTCGCGATGGGCATGTTGTTCACCGCCTACAGCCTGATGCACGACATGCATGAACTGGGCACCACCGTCACCACCTGGACCCCGTTCCTGCTGCTCGGCGTGGCGCTGTTGATTGCGCTGGGTTTCGAGTTCGTCAACGGTTTCCACGACACCGCCAACGCGGTGGCGACGGTGATCTACACCCACTCGCTGCCGCCAAATGTGGCGGTGGTCTGGTCGGGGTTCTTCAACTTCCTTGGAGTGCTGCTGTCCAGCGGCGCGGTGGCGTTCGGCATCATCGCCCTGCTGCCGGTGGAGCTGATTCTGCAGGTCGGTTCGTCCGCCGGGTTCGCGATGATTTTCGCCCTGCTGATCGCAGCGATTCTGTGGAACCTCGGCACCTGGTGGCTGGGCCTGCCGGCCTCCTCTTCCCACACGCTGATCGGCTCGATCATCGGCGTCGGCGTGGCCAACGCCTTAATGCACGGGCGCGACGGCACCAGCGGCGTGGACTGGGCACAGGCGACCAAAATCGGTTATGCGCTGCTGCTGTCGCCGCTGGTGGGTTTCGGTTGTGCGGCGCTGTTGCTGCTGGCCATGCGCGCCTTCATCAAGAATCGCGCGCTGTACAAGGCGCCGGAAGGCAACAACCCGCCGCCGTGGTGGATTCGCGGTTTGCTGATCGCCACCTGCACCGGTGTGTCCTTCGCCCACGGCTCCAACGACGGGCAGAAAGGCATGGGTCTGATCATGCTGATTCTGGTCGGCACCCTGCCGATGGCTTACGCGTTGAACCGCACCATGCCGGCCGATCAGGCGCTGCAGTTCGCCGCTGTCGCCGAGGTCACCCAGCAAGCGCTGGTGAAAAATGCCCCGCTGCCGGCCCCGGCGGATCCGCGCCCGGTGCTGTCGGATTACGTGCGCAGCAAGCAAGCCACGCCACAACTGATCCCCGCCCTCGCCGCCCTCACCGGGCACATTGGCGAAGAGGTCAAAGGCTATGGTTCGCTGTCGAAAGTCCCGGCCGAAGCCATGGGCAACGTGCGTAACGACATGTACCTGGCCAGCGAAAGCATTCGCCTGATGGACAAGAACAAGGTCGGCAACTTCGACGCCGACACCACTGACAAACTGCAACTGTTCAAACAGCAGATCGACAACGCCACACGCTTCATTCCGTTGTGGGTGAAGATCGCCGTGGCCATCGCTCTGGGCCTCGGCACCATGGTTGGCTGGAAACGCATTGTGGTGACGGTCGGCGAAAAGATCGGCAAGACCCACCTGACCTACGCCCAGGGCGCCTCGGCGGAAACCGTGGCGATGCTGACCATCGGCGCGGCGGACATGTTCGGCTTGCCGGTATCGACCACCCACGTGCTGTCATCGGGCGTGGCCGGGACCATGGTCGCCAATGGCGGTGGTTTGCAGATGAAGACCATCCGCAATCTGCTGATGGCGTGGGTGCTGACCTTGCCGGCGGCGATCCTGCTGTCGGGCAGCCTGTACTGGCTGTTCACCCAGATTTTCTGAACAACCCGGCCTCCCCTGTAGGAGTGAGCCTGCTCGCGATAGCGGTGCTTCAGTCGCATCTGCATCGACTGACAGCACGCCATCGCGAGCAGGCTCACTCCTACAGTTGATCTGCGGCGAGTTACAACGTCGAGCGGATGACCTCCCCCAACCACTCCATGAACACCCGCACCCGCAATGGCAAATGCCGCTGCCGCGCATACAGGATGGCAATGCCCATCGCCGGCGCCGTGAACTGCGGCAGCACAGTCACCAGCTCCCCGTTATCCAGATGCGGCTGCATGCCGGTGCGCGGCACCTGAATCAGACCGAAGCCGCCCAGGCAGGCCGATTCGTAAGCGTCGGTGCTGTTGACCGTGACACTGCCAGCCATCGGCAGACGCCGCACCTGACCGTCCTGTTCATACACAAACCCTTCCGAGCGTGAACCGAGCACGCCGACGTAGTGCACCAGTCGGTGCTGCGCCAGATCCTCCAGGGTCTGCGGCACGCCATAGCGTTCAAGGTACGCTGGGCTGGCGCAGTTGATCATCGGGAAGTCTCCCAGATGCCGCGCCACCACCGACTGATCCGGCTGCGCGCCGATGCGCACCACGCAATCGAAACCCTCACTGAGCAGGTCGACCCGGCGGTCGGTGCTGCTGATTTCCAGTTCCAGATTCGGATGGCGCGCCATGAACTCCGGCAGCAGCGGCATGATCAAGCGCCGCGCGAGGATGTTCGGCATGTCGACGCGAATCCGTCCGCTCAGCGAAGCCGGATCCTGACGGAACAGTCCCTCGATCTCGTCCATGTGCGACAGCAGATCCTTGCTGCGTTCGTACAGCACCAGACCGTCCTGAGTCGCCTGTACCTTGCGCGTGGTGCGTTGCAGCAGGCGCGTGCCGAGCAGGGTTTCCAGGGCCTGCACATGCTCGGACACCGTCGAGCGCGGCAGCCCGAGGCTTTCGCCGGCGAGGGTGAAACTCGACAGTTCGCTGACCCGGACGAAGGTGCGCAGCAGTTCCAGTTTGTTCATCAGGACACCCGTTGATTGTTCGGCAAAGTCGATCAGTGATTCCGCTTTCAGTCTGTTTATCACCCCATGGCGGATAAATAAACTTTGCCCATCACCACTCACCGCAATCGAGGATTTCACATGAGCCGCAAAATCGCATTGATCACCGGCGCCAGCCGTGGCCTGGGCAAGAACGCAGCGCTGCACCTCGCCGCCGAAGGTGTGGACATCATCGGCACCTACAACAGCCGCGCCGATGAAGCCCAGGCACTGGTTGCAGAACTGGAACAACGCGGCGCCAAAGCCGTGATGTTGCAACTGGATGTGGGTCGCAGCGACAGCTTTGCCGAGTTCGCCTCGCGGGTTGAGCAAGCGCTGCAGCAACTGGAGCGTCCGCGCTTCGACTTCCTGATCAACAACGCCGGGATCGGTGTCCACGCGCTGTTCGCCGAAACCACCCCGGAGCAGTTCGACCTACTGATGAACATCCAGCTCAAGGGGCCGTTCTTCCTGACCCAGCAACTGCTGCCGCTGATCAATGATGGCGGGCGCATCATCAACATCTCCAGCGGCCTGACCCGCTTCAGCCTGCCGGGCTACGCCGCCTACGCGGCGATGAAAGGCGCAATGGAAGTGCTGACCCGCTATCAGGCCAAAGAGCTGGGCGCGCGGCAGATCGGCGTGAACATTCTGGCACCGGGCGCCATCGAGACCGATTTTGGCGGCGGTGCAGTGCGCGACAACGCCGCGTTGAACGCGATGGTCGCCAGCAACACCGCACTGGGCCGCGCCGGGCAGCCGGATGACATTGGTGGCGCGCTGTCGATGCTGCTGGCGCCGGGTGCGCAGTGGATCAACGGACAGCGGGTTGAAGCATCCGGCGGCATGTTCCTCTAACCCAAACATTGTGGCGAGGGAGCTTGCTCCCGCTGGGGTGCGAAGCGCCCCCCAAAGCCGACCAATGCGGTCTGACAGAAAGACCGCGTTTTATCGGGTTTACGACTGCTGCGCAGCCGAGCGGGAGCAAGCTCCCTCGCCACAGGTTGTGTTCCAGACTTAAGCAGCACGGGCCATCAATAACCGCTCGCGCACCACGTCATAGCCCCAGTGATACACATAGGTGTACGGCAGGAAAAACAGCAGCACGCCGATGTCGAGCAAAAACGCCTGCCACAGGCTGACCGACAGCCACCAGGCAATCAGCGGCACACCCATCACGATCAACCCGCCCTCGAACAGCAGCGCATGGACCACCCGGGTCCAGGCGTTGTGGCCGACGTTCAGGCGCTTGAGCATGCGGTCGAAGAAGCCGTTGAACACCACGTTCCACGCCAGCGCCAGCATCGCGATCAGCACGGTCACCGCGCCCATGTCGAGCAACGGTTTTTGCATGATCCACGCCAGCAACGGCGTGCAGATAAGAATCGCCAGACACTCGAAACCGATGGCCTGGAAGATACGTTCAGTGATGGATTTGCTGGCAGTCATGGCCTGACTCCTTGAGTGAAGATAGTTGCCATGATCCGCCCTCGAACCGATACTTCATAACCAATAACCATCGATCAAGGCGATAGCTCATGGCTTCGCAGGAAGTGCTGTTGGCGTTCGTGCAAGCGGCCACTCAGGGTTCGTTTTCGGCAGCGGCGCGCAAGCTGGGGCGCAGTCAGTCAACCATCAGTGCCGCAGTGGCCAGCCTGGAGATCGATCTGGATCTGATTCTGTTCGACCGCAGCAGCCGCAAACCGACCCTGACTCCGGCCGGGCACGTGATGCTGCAACGGGCGGAGGCGATTCTGGCGGCCACCAGTCATCTGCAAATGACCGCCCGGCAACTGGCCGAAGGCGTCGAACCGAAGCTGACCGTGGCGATTTCCGATACCTACCAGTCAGCGCGTTTTGAAGCAGCACTGGTGGATTTCGAGCAGCGTTATCCGGACCTGGAGCTGGAATGCCTGATCGCCGAATGCGACGACCTGATCGAACTGGTGCAGCGCGGCCGCGCGCATCTGGCGTTTGCGGAGATGCGCGACAGCTATCCGCCGGACCTGGTGACCTCGACGGTGGCCGAGCGCACCGATATCGCGCTGTTCGTCAAACGTGACCACGTGCTGACCGGCCTCGAACAGGTCGATCAGCAGGTGCTGGAGCAGCATCGGGAGTTGCGCCTGGCGACGATCGTCAATCCCTACGACAGCCGCGCCAAAGGCCGGGTGTGGTCGGCGCCGAGTTACCTGATGCTGATGGAAATGGCGGAGATGGGGTTCGGCTGGGCGGCGTTGCCACGCTGGCTGGTGGGGCGCTTTGGCAACGACACACTGGTGGAGTTGACCGTACGTGGCTGGCCTCGGCCAGTGTATGTCGATGCATTGTGGTCGCGGATTTATCCGCCGGGGCCGGCGGGGAGTTGGCTACTGAGCAAGATGCTGGAATAGAGCAAAAGATCGCAGCCTTCGGCAGCTCCTACAGAAGCATGCATTTCATTGCAGGAGCTGCCGCAGGCTGCGATCTTTTGATCTTCAGGCCGCTGCAATTTCCACCGGCCGGTTCTCCTGAAAATACCCCTGCAACCCACGCATCGCCGGCAACTCCAGCGCCTGCGCCGCATAGCACAACCCGACCCGGCGCGTCGGCGCTGGCAAGTGCAATGCCCGCACCACCACCCGCGCATGTCCGCTGACCAATGACTGCGGCAACATCGCCACACCGACACCCGCCGCGACCATGTGCAGCGCCTGCTGCAACGAGCCGGCGTGCCCGGCCAGCGCTTGTGGCGAGCGCCCGTACAACGCCATCAAGCGCTGGTGCGACGGATGCTGCGGGCAGGTGATCCAGTCTTCGATCGGCACCCATCCCGCCTGCGCCGCCGCCATTGGATGGTCCAGCGGCAGCGCCATCACGTAAGGTTCTTCCCACAGCGGCAGGAACAGTTCGTCCTCGCAGCACATCTCCTCCACCGCCAGCCGCCCGTCACCGTGGCAGCCCTCCTCCAGCGTCAGCAGCAGATTGGGCAAGGCCTGATGCGCCATGCGCACGAAGGCTTCGATGTGGCTGGCAGCGATGTCGCCTTCGATGCCCAGCGTCAGCGCCACGCGGTTTTCGCCGCCGCGAAACATCCGGCTCAGGGCTTCGGATTCAGCGACCATGCGCCGCGCCTGCGGGTACAACAGCCGAGCCTCGGCACTGACCTCGACCCCACGGGGTTGACGCACGAACAGCGTCGCGCCGAGTTCGTCTTCAAGCTGCCTGATGGTCACCGACAGCGTTGGCTGACTGATGAACAAACGTTGCGCCGCGGCGGTGATGTTGCGTTCTTCGAACACCGCGAGAAAGGCTTTGAGGTGGCGGATATCCATAGTTGATTCCGATGACAGACAGAGGAATAAGGCATTTTTCAGCCGTTAACGGGCTAAATATACTGCGCCCGGCATTCAGTCATTTGATTTTCTTATTTCAGGAGTTCAACCATGGGCAAGCCATTGATCATCATCACCGGGGCCAGTTCGGGCATTGGCGAAGCCGCGGCCCGCCGCTTGAGCGCTGCCGGTCATCCGCTGTTGCTGCTTGCGCGCCGGATTGAACGCCTGCAGGCACCGGGGCTGCCGAACAGCCTCAGCCGTCAGGTCGACGTCACTGATCGCGCCGCCCTGCTCGCGGCAGTCGCCGAAGCCGAAGCGCAATTCGGCCCGGCCGATGCGCTGATCAACAACGCCGGCGTGATGCTGCTGGGCGCGATGAGCGAGCAGGATCCGGCGCAGTGGGAGCAGATGCTCGACGTCAACGTCAAAGGCCTGCTCAATGGCGTGCATGCCGTGGTCGCCGGTATGGTCGAGCGCAAACACGGCACGATCATCAACGTCAGCTCGGTGGCCGGGCGCAAGACGTTCCCGAATCACGTGGCTTACGTCGGCACCAAGTTTGCGGTACATGGCCTGTCGGAAAACCTGCGTGAAGAACTGGCGCCGCACAACGTGCGCGTCACCACCATTGCCCCGGGCGCGGTGGAAACCGAGTTGCTCAGCCACACCACCGATGAAGCGATCAAGACCGGCTACCAGGCGTGGAAGCAGGAGATGGGCGGCACGGTGTTGAGTGCCGAGGACGTGGCGACGGCGATTGCCTATGCCTATGAGCAGCCGCAGGGCGTGTGCATCCGCGAGATCGTTCTGGCAGCGACCCGGCAGCAGGCCTGATGGTTTGCTGGTGGTTGGGCTGGCCTCTTCGCGGGCGAGCCCGCTCCCACAGGGTTCTGCAGTGGTCATAGATTTTGTGTGCGGCAGCGACTCGGCAGCAGGCCTGAT
>Ga0153948_1000118_pt1 | contig 40773 bp, 58 predicted proteins | sample TSNJ032MetaG_FD_104696 | JGI IMG/M metagenome (GOLD analysis project Ga0153948, IMG submission 104696) | Attine ant fungus gardens microbial communities from New Jersey, USA - TSNJ032 MetaG | ecosystem: Host-associated > Fungi > Mycelium > Unclassified | place: USA: New Jersey, Wharton State... | reverse complement strand
ATATATGCTCTGCATATAATCATAACCGGGATCAACTGGTCACAAGAAATCATCTGCAGCATCACGAAAATCTGAAGTGGTAGGAGATGACATGCGAGGATCGTCATGTACATCCACCATAAAGGGGAGATTTGCTGTTTCAGGAATAACAGAGGAAGCACTTGGCGGCGGTGGTTGTGGAAGAGTATTGATTGTTGGGTCCGCCGCCGCCGGGGCAATGATGTGGTTATCTGGTTGTTGGGGGGAGGAAATGTATCAGTATTACCGTAAATGCACTGTCCGTCGAACTCACATTCACGAGCATGACCTGTTTGAAAACCAAGTATCAATGATTGTCACTTCTCAATACAAATGGAGCATCGCACCAGGATCTTTCTGGTGAACACAAGCATCGCCACCTGGACAGTCCGGACGGCCAGTAATGTCAGGCTCTAGGAACCCCTTCTGTCGTTCTCGAATCCACCAGTCCCTGAGACCCCAGAAAAACACTTCTGCGGCACATAAACGACAGATCAGAGTACGGGAACCTGAATTTGGCCCCCGTAGTGCGGCAATTCTATGAAGAGTGCCAAAAGCCTCGGAAAGCTGCCGAAATCCCGTGGGCTGAGACTGGAGATATGTCGCAATCTGCACAAATGACAATTAGAGTTCAATGTCTAATTCCATGAACAAGCTGGCACATGCCTCATGATAGATGTGCTTTGGCGTCAAACTCTGAGCGGTCATGTAATCAATCAGATAATTGACTTCAACGGTGTTTTCATCGAAGCATTCAAAGAAGCGAGGGCTTTCAATTAAATCATCCAGTTTTCCCAGGTCATGCGGCTGTTGAGCAAGAAGGGGTACAGCAGTACAGCGGCCTTGGACGTTGATGCCGCAGAAGGACACCAGACACATGTCACATTTCGTCGTTGAGGGTGCTTGAAGAGCTAACATGATTTCGCTAGATTCCTCATGAAACCAACCATGATATGAAAAAAGCATAAACATTTTTCTTACCAGTTTCCACAATATCCATGACCGGGTGGTAAACCATCGTCAAGCGGCAAGGCATGATCAGGGTCAAGGTGAGGGTCAGGAATGGGTTGCGGACAAACCCAGCCAAAGGGATTTCCCCGTGAACAGTGGGGACATGGCTGGAAAAATTCAGTATCAGGGAGGATATTAGGCTCTGGTGACGGCTCCCGGGGAGCCGGTAACTAGGATACAATGAACATGAGAACTATTGTTCAAGTTGGAAGAACTAACGCGCAAATTGCTGCCTGAATATATCTCATCAGCTTGCTGGCATTCCCGTTCGCTTCGAGCCTTGTGTGGCGCAGCACGTAGGAAAGCGTCGATCGTCCCCTGCAAAGCACGAAAGGGTGTGACGATCGTTGATACACTCCGACATGATGGACAATTTGTACCATTGTTCTGTAGCGAATTGAGTCAATATTCTTACTGGAGAAGTTCCGGCAAGTCAACATGACGTGATTCATTCAATTGACGAGGGCTGGGAAGATGGTCTGGGCATGCAAAGTAGACACAATACTCACACGAATCCAAAGGACGCAGCAGCTGAAAGGAATTTCACATATTCAATCTTGCCATGAAAGGGGCGGACCCACCTTCCACAAAAGAAATGCTGACATGGCATCACAAGGACAGGTTTGTAGACGAGGGCAGAACAGCAACCACACTGAAGTTCCTCTTCAATTGCCTCGATGAGCCAAGAAGCCTGTGGAAGACCTTGCTTGTTCTGCTGGTCCCTGATATCTTCCTTGAGCCTCTTTCGACTGCCTTCGTCTGACGGTTCTTCTAATGGCGATTGCGCCCTGCGTTTTAGGTTCATGCTGGAAGAAAGGGATATAGACAGTGGTGGTGATGTGTGATATAAACTTGGTGCAGCAATATATGGCAACTCCCCCGAGTCCATGGAGGGGATGTATGAGCAATAGGTAAGAGAAACAAGACAACTGCAGCAGATAGTCTTCAGAGCCAAGTCAGAATGGTGTTAATTTATAGCAGACCTCGGAGTGGACTCATGCTTCCTGTTTTGGCAACACCTGAACCACGCAGCATAAAGACAAAAAAATCGACTACTTAAACAGAAATCCGATAAGAATATTATACAACTCAAGTACAGGATTGGAATCGCACAGGAAGATAGATACTGCAAAATGACTTTCGGGGTCAAAGGTTAATCACATCAAACTTTCGCGAGATGACGGAGTGGGCAGAGAGAAATTAGGGAGAGGGGGTAGACTAACACCTGCGAAACTACAAGCGTTGGTGAGTCGTTTGCGGAGTACGTTGTATCGATGACGTTGTTCTGTTACACGAAGCCCATTAGCTGCGAATAAGGTGACAGCATCAAGTTACCTGGACAAGGCCAAAGTGCTGAGAGACTAAATTTCGTCATGTCAATGTGAGTCGCTCCCGAAGACAGAGTCAACGCCTACTAGTCAATTGCAGGCAGAAGCGCTTTGCAGACATCAAGCGCGATCAATAAAGAATTATCGCATTCCCATAATGTGAGAGATCTCGATATCTGGCCCATGAACCAAAACACGAAGAACGGACGTCTTGCGAGAAGGTTATTGGCATTTCCGGTGATCAGGTGCAGGCCTTGCATAAACCGCTCCGCCACTGTGGCTTGATGTCGAACTGCGATCGCGTGAACGGCTATAATCATGAGCCTCTGCATAAATGAGACTTACGCCATTCTTCAGCCTTGTGCCGATGAAACGAGCCGTTGATGTTTCTATGGAAAGACTGTTAGGGGATATCAAACTCTAATTTCATATCACTCTTACGCGGTGACGAGAGGAATGTACCTCTGGAATTCATACGACATACTCATACGAATGCTGCACTGGTTATTTCACGCCCATAGTCATTAGTAATACCATGCTTACTTGAAAATGTACTCCCGAGCTTGGTAGATAGAAGCACGTTCGATTGCGCAGGTGTGTTTGCTTAGTGCTGCTTCAAGCGCATCCGCTTCAAGCCAAGCCTTTGTGGCGAACTGCGCCTTGATCGCGACGCTGGCAGTAAGGTCCATTCTCATACGTATACAGGCGTGCCATAACAAATAACACTGGTCTTGCAACGCCCATACAGTATCCTTGGACGAAGTTGACAAAGAAGGTGAATTCGCGATTGACTCACCAGAGAACAGTAAAGCATACTGTGATCTTTGTGAATGTCAAATTCAAAGGGAAAAGTGACTACTTACATTGGCAGGGTCGGCAATAAACAAATTCGGAGCATGAATTCGATTGGCTGTAGTGTACGATATGTGACCGGCAGCGGTAACCATAGCACTCCAACATAGCCGACGAATGCTCTCCTTGCGGATGTCACTGTGAGACCATGCATTGTCCCAAGCAGGCGTCAGTGCCCACATCGGTGCATGTTCACTTGCAGAAGGCCAGTTTTTCCCTAGCGTGAGCCTCCTACACGAGCAACCCACCTCGGTGACGGGGTGCTGGTTAGAAGGGAAGTACGTCTGAAAAGAATCTATTTGGTGTGGAATTGGTTGAGATTCGTGAAGTGGCTGATAACCAAACCAAGATATCTCTTGATTTCGGGAAACAACTGGAACAGTACCCGGAAGAAACATTGTTGCATCGGGGTTATCGGCGTCTACAAGCGTCAACGATAGGGTGCGAATGATAGAATCAAGCATGACCAGAGCTGAGACACAACGCTCAGAGGAATGCCAGGGATGTGCACAAACTTCGAAAAGGGCAAGTAACTAGACGATACAACCGGTAAACTTCCGAAACTATTGTCGGAAACTGGACTCACCCAGGCCGCTTGTGCAAGTGTTTCATCTAACCATCCTGCGTTGACACTGGCCTCTAGAGCGCTCTGTGCTTCGTCTCTGAAGCGCAATGCACGTTCCCTTCCCGTATGACCAATACCTACCTCCGAACTCTGCCAAAAAGTGGACATTGCAAGGAGAGCAAGAACCAAAGAAGGCTGCATTTCCTTCCTCCGTGCAGGCTCAAAAAAATTTCCAAAAAATGTCGGCAAGTGAAAGAACGAAAACCAATAATTGGAAGCTTTGAAAACAAAACGAAGGTCCGACGTAATGGCTTGTGCGGCTATTTCCCTTTGACCCGGCGACAAAGACGGAACTCTCGCCGAGTCGGATGACATGTAAAAGAAGAGCAGAGACTCCCACCACATATCACGGGCAAATGACATGGGTGGTTGAGAAACCATCTCTAGGAAGCCTTCCGCTCTCTTGTTTTCATCTTCGTCTAGCTCGCTGATATAGTCGAAACCTGTGAGCTGTAGGGACCCAAAGGGAAAAGTACCAAATTTTGACAAATTGCCATCATGCGGAGGAAACTTGAAGCGGTCAACAATTCAAACATTATAGCATGGATAGGTCACTCACCTTGGGGAAATCAAAAAGGTTGAACGCACTCATCGGACTAAGATAGGACGGTCTTCCATGACTAACATGATGCGGTTGAGGCTGATTTTTTTGAGAGATATCATACAAGGAGTCGACGTCAGTTATAATTGTAGGTGGGATTGCAAGCAAGTATGATGAGTCAATCGCGGTTTCGTCTGATGGGAGAGAAGTGGTTGGAAGCGGGTCATGATGATAACTAGTGGTACTTGGGTTGCCTGGGAGAGCACCTCGCGCCCGACACCGACGTCTATTTTCGAGAAACGAGTTATTCAATTGATTTCTTACTTCTCGAGCCATTCGTTGACGAGCGCCGGGCGTTTTATCTGGTCCCCGTCGCTTGGGCACCGGATCATAACTGCATTCGTTCCTGTTAGCTCGAAGGCCGCAATTGTGACAAACGGGTTTGGCACCATCGCAACGGATCTTTTTGGTTCGACTTATGCCGAAGCGGTGTGAACGCCAATTTCATCAAAAGAGGGACAGATTATTCACCATTGCAGGCAAGCTACATAAACCCTGGCCCTTTGCCTCCCTTGAGTGGTCGGAGGCTGACCGGGAGCAAGCTCGATACGAGGTCTTTCTCTGCTTTTTTTGGATTTCGAAAGATTTGAAATGGATGATTCGGGAGGGGTGGCTGTATTCTTGCTGATTCCGGGCTCGGTTGAAGCAGTTGAGAGGCTGGAAATTGCAGATGTAGATTCTCTGGGTGACAGTGGAGACAGACGCTCGCTCGCCAAGATACCTGCCCCTGCAGAGAGCACAGGAAACGCAAGGTCCCCTAGACCTTGTTTGTAAAATATGCTCGATGGGGACAATTCTGGTCTTGGCGCGTTGAAGGAACTATTCTCGACTGTATATTCGGCACTGTCTTTAGAAGGTTTGTGATTTGAATGAGGGAGAACATGAATTGCAGAGCATGAGAAGTCCTTCAAAGGACCATCCCAAGGGGAAATAAGACTATTCTGCATCAGCAAAACGTAGGCCGTGGATTCTTGAAAGAGATTTGACTCAGGATGAGGACAGGTCCTTGGCCTGGTACCAGCATATATAAGCAAGAACTGATCTGAAGATCAATACGCCAGTAGGAATGGAATTAGTGAAAGCATGAAGATGTAATCAAATGTTAGGCGGTGTCATCACCTGATCCTTGATCCTTAACCTAACTAATTTTCAAAATCAATTTGACTTAGTAACCCTTCCACTGGTTCGCAATTGATTTATCCCACAAAATAAGTATCAGTATTTTGGACTCCTGATGGACAGAGAAAAAGAACGCCAGAGAGATAGGGGGCAGTATGAAAAAGAACGACAGAGAGATAGGGGGCAGTATGACAGAGAAAAGGAACGACGGAGAGATAGGGGGCAGTATGAAAAAGAACAACAGAGGGATAGGGGTCAGTATGACAGAGAAAAGCAACAACGAAGAGATAGAGAACGGTATGACAGAGAAAAGGAACGACCGAGAGATAGAGGACGGTACGACAGAGAACGGGGAGGAAGACATGAAAATCAACTGCCGCGAGATTATCATCGGTCGGCTTCGCCAAGAGAGCGTTCCTTGAGGCCTCGGTCTTCCTCTGGGTCCCGTTCTCCCAGGCTTGAGAAGGGCAAACCTAACTTTTCTCAATCTGGACTACTTGCCACAGAAACCAATACTGTGAAGGCAGCAGATGGGACGAGTACTGTTTTGAAATACAATGAACCCCCAGAAGCACGAAAGCCTACCTTGAGCTGGAGGCTTTATGTTTTCAAAGGCAGTGAACAGATGGGTAAGCCTCAAATTGAATCGCTAACCAAATCTCATTCTTCACTAGAACTTCTTCATATCCAACGGCAAAGTGCATATCTGATTGGACGTGATCGGCTTGTCTCTGACATTGCTGTGGACCATCCCTCTTGCTCGAAACAACATGCTGCTATACAGTGTAGGCCTTGTGCATCAGTTATGAGTAACCTATCTAAAGGCCTTCTAAGATCGATACATCCAAGAGAAGGGTGAATCGAAAGGTGTTGTAAAGTGAATATCATGATCGTCTGAAAGTAATGCCTTTCCTCACAGTACGCTGTTCTAGGCCATTTATCATAGATTTGGAGTCAACCAATGGTACCTTGGTCAATGACGAGAAGGTACCGGCAGCTCGCTTCTATGAGCTCAGGGCTGGAGACGGTTTGTTGTTGCTGGCGTTCCAATCATGCGATAAGACTTATCTTTCCTCTCAGTGATCAAGTTCGGTCTCTCGAACCGAGAATATGTCTTATTGAATGAGGAAGTTACTTCATAATACTTATATTTTCACTGTGCCCCTTAGAAATGCATCACTCATGAACTCATTTGCACGATACGTCTCGCTGATTGATCAATGGTGTGTCGCGTGTCTCTAAAATGCACTGAAGCCAGCTTTGTTCTCCCAACGAAGGCATGTATGTCACGGTCATAACCATATGGAAATGTCTTATCGGGGCAGATTTGCCTCCTTGTTTTCACCTGGCGCCGTCACAGGGTTTAGGGCGCCTGTGGATCACCACTACAGTGCGTCATCGCTGAACTTGTAATTGATTGTTGTTCTCAATCAGCCGAACAAAGCACTATTGCCAATTGCCACGATAAATTGTCTACGAACAAAGACCACTCAAGGACAAATGATGATTGCAGGATTTGGTCCTGATTGCGATTTTAAGGACGATAAAGCATTTCGTCATTTAACGTATCCAACAAATGCAAGTACCATAACGACGTTTTTCTTGCCGAGTCGGCGCGTAAATGTACCAATGCCGGCTGAGGCAACCACCTACCGGATTTGGTTGGCAACGAGGCAACAATAAACAAGGGTATGTAGCACCTTTGCGGGTCATAGGTTCCAGAGCTATACGCTCTTTGGTCCGAAAATCACCAAGCCTTCTGTCATTGGAAACAACCTACTATATAAAACCAGAAAATGAGATCGAAAGAAACTACCCTCTTCAACTTGATTGATCCATCACTATGGTTTCATACGAGTCTCTCGACCTTCTTCAACTTCAACTCTACCCTGCCTTGGACTACGACATCGATGCCCGCATAGCGCAATACACTAACATCTTTGGGAAAGGATTCCCCGAAGATAACCATTCTATTGAGATGATCCTTGCGGCAACCTGTGGCTTTAGCTCCTCCGATACCTCGGACTCGAGTAGAAGTCCTTCGATTGGTCAAGACCATGTCAAAGCAGAATTATCAGTTGCTGGGACATTGTCCCCACCTTTGATGCAAGATCATGAAAGAACCAGGTATGAGATCAGCGTTGACGCATTTCTTAAAGCTTGTATCTGATATTTTTGCAGATCCTCCAATGAATCACATACCATTTCACACCCCATACCTCCTAGTTGTACAACCACCCATCAATCGGCAATCTCTTTGGGCACTCTCTCAACTTCAGATCATGAAGCCTTGGAACCGGAATTACCGATTAGCCGAAAAAGGACACGGAAATGTAGAATTTCCCGAAAAGATCAGGATGCAGGTAGTGAAAGTGATCATGACGACGATGATTACATTCCAACCTCTCGTTCTTCTGGCCCTAAACGCCGGCGTATATCATCTCGTCTCCCTGCTCACCGCCCTTCTCCCCGGAATACGACTAAATCCTCCTCATCAAATGCCCAGAAACGCTTATCTCGTAACAAACGAGCAAATTTTGTCGTAGCAATTGAAACTTGCAATAGCTTCGATCTCAACTTGGTCTGTCCTGAGTGTGGGTGGAAGCAGGTAAATAAAAGACTTCCTGATTTCAAACGTCATCTCCGCACCCATACTCGACCAGATGAAGGTGACGAATCTCAGGGCTGGTGGTGTAAAGGTGTACCTCTCGAGGATGCGCATAGATTCAATATCTCGAAAGGTGCTAAATCGTTCGAGTTCCTGGGGCAAGAGCGTATAGGTGGTTGTAGGCGAACTTTCAGTCGTCGGGATGCACTCAAAAGACACCTGGACAACGCCAATGGGACATGTGTCGGTTGGCAATACAAGGCGAAATAGGATTTGATTACAGTCTGTATGCCGTTATCTCCGTCCCCTCCAACATCTCTACATACCAAGTGTAACATCAACCCATTACTTATTTCATGTGATCTGATCTACGCACGTCCTGTAACTTTTGAAGCAATAAATCAATGGCGCTTCTTTCATAAATGTGTTCATAGGATTAACGCCTTGAACGTATCCGTTTGCCTCCCTGAACTGCGGGACCCCAGCTGTAAACAGAAGGTGCTCGCTCATACCAAAATCAATCAGCTCAAATATAAGAATATCATACCCTCGAATAACCTTTTCCGGCTTCTGTTCGTACGCAAACTCCCGCGGATCATTCCCCGAGCGATACTTTTCCATGCACCACAGGATATATCTGTTGTCACCCAAAAGTCAGAACACCCGAAAACCGATCGACAAGACATGAGTAGTACCTTCTTTCTTTAACTCCCAGACCAGATTTTTTCAAATCGTTTCGGGTGCTTTTCCAGAAAACATCCCAGGATTCAGGTTCTAATTTTTCATGGCATGAGCGACCAATGGCAGTCAGGAATTCTTGGGGTGTGTTGATTTGCAAAGGTTTTCTATCTGAGATAACAGGAGGGAGAACATGAGGCTTTGGCACCTCACGAAGAGTAGTTCTGCTGACAAGATTGCGTGTGAGTCTAGGTGCGATAGTGCCGAGACGGGGAGCGAAGCCCACTAGCATGGTGCAAGTGCAAAGAAATTTAGAAGTCACATGATAGGCTTTTTTTGGATTGCAAAGACGCGGGGCCTGGACCGGGCCCAGGCATTAGGGGTGTATCTACAAAAGAGATAAGGCCAGAGCAGGAAGGTGTGGAGGAAGATCGCTGGTAGATGGCTGGGGTAGGAGTGCGTCCACATGATTAGGCCCGTTCTTTTTTTTATCTATTCCGCAACAAGTGTGAAGACGCGAAGGGTTCTTTCTGAAAAGCAGGCACCCATGCAACGCAGTGGGATGTGCTCTAGGTCTAAACTTCATGGTGGGCTTCGGATACTCAACTATTTAGTAGAGGATTTAGGATGAATAAATTATATTCTATAGTATTTCCTACGTCTACCTTTCCAGTGAGTTATTATAAGTATAGTTATGTAGAAATAGTGATCCGATCATATGCTGAACGTCATTTCTCGTAGACCGTCATGGAGCTACGAGTCACATGTATTCAATATGAAATACTCAACACTGTCTACAAGGCCTAGCATCAGGAACGTATAGATAGCAGGGAAGTACTAATAGATGGACGGGGTAGAGATGCCTCCGAAGGTGTTACTACAACAGAGGAAAGACTACGAGTGATGGGCGACTCGCCCTCGAATCCCTTCTCAGAGGTAGTCTTTCTAGGAGTTTGTCATCAACGGTTGATTCATGCCTGGTGCATGAGCCTAACCTGATGTAGGCACTAGATTTAGCCACAAATTCTGCGAGGCCTTTGCGAGTGGCCAGGATGTCTACAGAAGTTCTGGAAGGTGAGATCTCCTCTAAGATATGGTCGTCGTGGCAGCTGCAGTTGCAAAAGGTATGGATGCGTGTCTGGTGAGACTCACCACATGGGCAAGAAATCTCATAGAAAAAATTCTAGTATTTTTCTTTTCAGTTTCTCCACTGTCCAATGTATGTGTTGATTTCAGGCAAATTTCTAATAGGACAAGGGTAGTTTAGAGCAGCATTAGGATGCACTTTTGCAGCTCCAGAGCTAGTAGATATCATTTCCGGTGCCTCTCGATCGCTCTAGACACCTCCCTGTCTGATGTGGCTTTCAAACAGTCTCCAGCATATGAGATTATCAACGATGACTGCATTTATACCATTGTACTCCCTCTTTTCTCAATACTAGAAAATAGGTGCATCTCGTAGGAATAATCTCGCTTCTTCCTTCTTCACCCAGCGGACAACTGCGTTCGCAGCTCCGATCACAGCACTCTTGGGCAAGCGGGCGGAAACAGCAATGTATAATTCAAAGGGCTGGGTTATCTAGTTAGAGGTTAGCAGTGGTGATCTGTTATCATAAAACACGGACCCAGCCCATCACACTCTCCGTATCTGTACGAATATATTGGAGCTTCAATAATCGGGACTGACCAGATTTGGCATGGATTGAATCGTGTAATGTTTGATATAGAGCGATTAGTCTGAAAGATGAGATTGCATCGAACAGAAATTTTATCTCGAAGTTCTCACCTGCGCTTTTCGTTCACCCCGTTATAAGGATCTTCAAAAGTCGGGAATGTGATTTGGACTTGAGACCGAGACTTATATACGAAATGTCGAAGTCCAGGAACACCAACCTCCGCTACAGTATAGACACATTGCTGTGATAACACAGCTTTTGTTAACGCTCGTAGCAAGCCATCAGCAGCGAGTTTCTATTTTCCTGTCAGAAGTTTAACAATCGAGCGGAGTTGGGCTCCACCTTCGTTGCTGTTTCACACCAACTCTTAACGTGCTCAAAATCATTAGTACTGCTGACACAAATCAAACTGACGTCTGGCTCCTGCACCTCGTCCATTTCTGTCTTTGTTAATGAAGTAGAAGTTGCGGAAGGAGATGGGGGACTTAAGCTCCCACATGAAGTGTCTCGGAGGAGAAACGAGATATAAGCATTAACAAATCCAGAAGGATAGAACTTGGGAAGGCAAACAGGTATCCAGGAAGCGGATGCCTGTGAATTCATTATGGAGGGTGACTTGATAGTGTTGAGAAGTATGTGAATATCTAAAAGACAATTGTCACTTTTCCGAGGTAAAAAACCTGATATGACATCCCTGCAGGGTGAATTGAATGCTTCCTCGGACGGATAAGAGTAACGACTCTGTCTCCAACAAGAAGAATGATGTATAACAATTCCTGAGACCGGGTTTACTGGATTCAGTAGCTCCATCGGGGACAGACGAACTTTAGTTTTTCCAGACGGAAGCTTTGGTACCAAAGCTTCAGCTATCTTCTTCCTGAGGTTAGGATCCAGCTTCAGGCAATTCAAGGATGAACTACTAATCGCAATATCAAGCTCAAACACGTCAATTAGGGAGGTCAAAAAAGACTCGGCTCCTGGAGAGGAGTATCAGACAAAGATCGACTCAGCAGTGAGACCAAACGTACCACCAAGCAACCGTCGAAGATCAAAGTTTGTCCGCCGTTCAAATATACGTCTGAGTTGAGAAGCAGTGACTATGCTTATCATCTGCAGGTGAAGATATTCCAGGTGTGTTTTTGACTGGAAAAAGAATCAGTTCATGTTCCGACCATTTTCAGGAAAACCTACAACGGACTCTGGCTCACCCCAGGATGAAACGCAGACATAATAGAGGGGAGAGCGAAGCAAGAATGTTATCCTTGACTGCCCAGCATTGATACAGCGTATCTTATCAGCATCATCGATGAAAACAGATATTAATGCTTGTATGATTCCGATAGTCGACGCATTATCGTGATTTGCGTTTCCTGGTCGACTAAGACAGTTGATTTTCAAGATATTCTCATGATTGTTGATGAAGGATACCTGACAAACACGGGCTTTCCTGCGTCAGTTAACACAAAATATTGCCGAGGCAAAAATCTAGTCTCTGTCATGCAAATCAAAAGAAGCGTATTACGGCAAAATAGCCGGATTACGAACCAGGTATGTAGGGAAGCTCCTGTAAATCGATTTTATGCTGTTTGTACCTAGATGGAGAACTCTCGCTTTCTTTCCAGCTGTTCAATCATCTGAGGAGACTATGAAGTGAAGCAAGAAGCCTGACCTTTTTGTACCTGTTTGCTTGAAAGAGTTTTCCTTAGCTGTTCCCGCAGGTACCTTTTTGATTCATCATTAGTGGTGATGACAGGTTGGGACACCTCCGTCGAGTCTTCTTCAGCAAAATCTGTGTCTATGTCTGCATCCTGAATCAATATGCCCTCGTTCAAATCCACATTGATGACGGATGAAGCTGAGCTCCCTAGTGCTCCCTCCTGCGGTAGAGGAAGTGAAGTAGAAAAGTCAGATTCGTCTTCCGGAGCTGTAATATTATGACTGTGAATGTGTAGGTTCGACAGCGAGGGCGATGGCTTCAATGGAGGAATGACAAGACGTGAGCCTGGTGACGTTGTCGGAATTCCAGTAATTGGGTGACTCGGACGAGAAATTGTGCGTGAACGAGGATCATATGACATGAACAGTATCGAGATGATGTTAAAATTAATGCTTATCCTGATCAAGTCCAATGATACGAAAAATCATTATTAGCAAAGGTTAGAGAAGGAGTGCTACTATCAATCAACATTACGTGATGTATACTTGGATGTATTTCTATTTCGCAAGAACCAAAGTAGTACTTAGATGCGGAGGGAGACGTATATTACTTCTTTTGATCTATCCGAGAAATACAGAGGGATCCTAGAGGTTAAAATGCTGAGGTCACAGATAAATTGAAAAATCTACAAACTCGGATACACGTAGTTTAAAATGATCTCCCTTATCTCAGCATCAGATTCCTTGTTATGGAGATACAAGCATAGGGAAAACGGTTGACTTTGGAAGTAAGCTGTTGAGCAAGTTCTCCACGCATGCTATGAGTATTAGAGCACTTTCTAGACATTGCTCATATCATTATTGATCACTGACCGATCAACCAAAACTAATCACGTGCTGAAATACGAACGGTACAGTGTGGTACGGATAGTGAATATAAGGGAAGTACCTATATACTAATCCGAAACGTTTGGTAGCTAAGAGATGAAACATTACCTATTTTTAGTGTAGCGCTCGATATTCCAACATCACGAACATCTACAACAATAATTATTAGCCACAGCCATAACATAATCAGTATGATAGCTCAATACAATGATTTATTTATCCTCCAGGAATGAATCACGATTAAACATCTCGGAACAACTAGATGTTCTCGCGTGATCAAAACATATGCATAACCTGTCATTCAAGATGTACAAGCAAAAGGCAGACACGGGAGAAACTCCCCGGAGTCGTGAGCCTGCTGAAGTTGGCCAGAAATGGTACGCGAAGGCCTCCGTGTATTGGTCGATACTTGATGGGTTATATTCGGCGGGATCTCGCCTCCTGACTCATCTATCCGCACGGACAACAAGGTATGCCATTAACGTTATGACGCTTCCTAGATCCTGGCTGTTTTCTCGAGGTAGGTCCTTCCATTCGTCATAAGTAATCATGCAACTTATAAACTATAATAAATGATCTCAGACGTTACCTGGTGTGGTAGACGACTGAGTGAGCCTACAATAAGAAAAACAATTTATATGAATTCGGTTGTTTCAGATTTATAATAATAATAAAAGAGAATAAAGAAAAGCGACGTCATATTGATCAATCCTGTCCAATAGTGCACATATCATATACTATAACAATTCAGCTTGGATGACCCAACTAATCCATATGACAGAGAAATATATTTATTCAATGTCAAAGGCTTTGGATGGAAGACAGTCCTCCAATCAATAACTCTCTTTCATAACTTCCACGGTCCAGGAAAAACTGAGCATGTAGCCACATGCAGAGATGGAACAAGCTCAAAAACAGTAATTGTACAACAAATGATGAGTATTATTTTCCACGAAGAACGCTTCTTTTCGCACTCTTCTAGATTTTCCATGGGTCAAAAATTACCTTTCCAATCTCCCCCTTGTCAAAAGCGCGATAGCTTTCCGCTGCCTGACTAAAATCGACTATCCGATCAATCAGACTGGCCGTTTCTCCGACCTTACCAAAGACGTCTTGCCGTTTGACTGTTTGAAATATCACTAAATCAGTTGAAGGAATTTCTACGGTCAACTCACCAAGAAGATCAAAGGCCAAAGGGAACATCGCACGAGCCGGGCATCGACCAAAATCAAGAGAGACGTTCTTATTATACAGTTGGCGGCCAGTTACAGGGAGGAGTGGTGTACCATGTACGCCCACGGATACAATGACGCCAAAAGCCCGCACAAGTTCGTACCCAAGATTCATAGCATTTGTGTTTCCAACGACCTACTGCGCGGTGAACCGAAGCAAAGCCCGGTAAACGCCAAAAACCTACCTCCAAAACAGCCGTTGCACCAACACCATTGGTCCATTCCTGAACTCGGATTTTGGCCTCATCAATAGAGAGAACAGTGAACTCCCCGGTCCCTTTCCCTGTAGAGTCTATGGTGTTGTATACTGCCTTCATTTTTTCTCGGCGAGACTGAATTGGGTCGATGGCAACCATTCGGAACGGAATATTGCGAGTTGCAAGGATATCCAACATACTGACAGTGGCACAGACACCAACAGGGCCCAGGCCGATGATTGCAATCGTCAGGATCCGATCAAGATCAGTCAAGCCGACCTCGTTCGCAGACACTTCTTCTTGAGAGAAACAAAGAGGCCATGGCTTTCCAGTGATCATTGGAGCAACTTTGGGATGATTGATAGTCTGTAGGGCTGCAAAAACGCCGGTTGGTAAAATGTCGGCAAGTAGGACAAGAGAACTATCAGAAATAGTTGAAAGAGCTGTTTGCTTGACATCACTTGGCAGGGCACTAGACCATGTGGAAGGATTGCTGAGGTTGAACAAGGTGCCTCCAGCCTTTGGAACGCGCACATATTGTGCCTGTCCCCCTTCAAGCGCAGGCGAGCCAAAGAGGAATCCGCCAGGACAGCGGCCCGTGTACCCCAGCCGACAAACACTGACCAGTAAATTAGAAGAGCCCATTAATTTGTGACTGGAACCCACTGGCATTCCCCGCAACTTACAGTGAATGGTGACACAACTTTGTCGTTAATTTTCAAACTGGAATATAGAGCAGGCCGACCCTGAGCGTTTGAGTTATAACTTTCTCCTAAGGCAACAACCTCCCCAATAAATTCATGACCACAGACGTGTCTATCCGCACCAATCAAATTTCCACTCTATCATAGATGATTGAACTCTTACACTTGATTGATGCCTCCGTGGCCGCGATATATATGGAGGTCACTACCTATTTACTTGATGATTAGGTGTCAACAATGCCACTCAAGATCCTCTGGACTAACCACAAAGGCCACCCAACTGGATCGTTCAATCAATCTAGACTGCTTCCAATCATTGAACAGAATTACCTACCTTGATTTTCACGATGGCGTCGTCAGGGTGCTGTATTCTATATTCAGTGTTCAATATTATGATAAAGTCAACCCAAAAGTCGACCCATACCTTGGAACAGGCACTTCCTCGACTCGGATATCATAAGAGGGAGGGTGCCAACGAATCGCTCTCTGAATGTCGGGCAGAGGGGAGGCCATGTGGTTGTCGGGAAGACACTGAGAATGTCGTGATTACATCACATTGTAAGTAGCCATAGGGGCTCCTTCTCATTGGAGATCATCTTTCTCATACGGAGTGCGAATCCATCAAGTGCCGGACCGGAAACGGGCCGGGAAGTCTGCATGATCCAGCTGACAAGAACTTCGTTGAACAGATCTGTCAACGATGAATTCAGATGTCACTGTCATGTCATTTCCTGGGGCCCCGCGTTTTCTCGCGACATTGAATTACCTAGTCATGAAAGCGCGTTCATAGACGGTCGATTTTCTATAAAAGCTCTCAGCTGATTTTTGGTCAAGAGCTAAAACAAAAATGCGCTGGCTCTCTGCTTTAGCTTCGCTTTCATTCGCTACCCTTGTATATGCTGTCGTCGGCCCTGGTGTCGTGACCGGTAACACAGCTGTTCACGATCCGACGATGTGCAAGGATAGTTCTGGCAAATATTTCGTTTTCTGTAAGTAGCTCGGGCATAAAGATCAGAGCCCTCAGTAATTGTGCCCTCTTGAAAGCTACGGCCGTCGGGATAGAAATCAGAACGTCTACAGACCGTACGGCTTGGACTCTTGTCGGAAAAGTATGGCCAAACGGTGCCTCCTGGACCGACCAGTACACTGGTACATCCAATGGGTGAATTGAAACATAGTTTTCGGACACAACACTGTACCTACCACATTGAATAGTAACCTTTGGGCGCCAGATTGTACCATCGTCAACGGAGAATTCTTCGTGAGTTGTCAGTTACTTTCCATCGTCCCATCTTATTCATTTACTAGCTATACTATGCCGCATCTAGCTTTGGATCTCAGAATGTAAACATAACTCCCCCAATCCAAGTGTAGAACTTGCTCATGCACTTGCTCATAGTCAGCTATCTTTTTGGCCAAGTCATCGACTGGAATGCCAGGTATTCTTGAACTTCTAGTCATTATGCCGTTGGATCTTATTGTGAAATAAGGCAGTTTCACTCATGTTGGTCTGGTCACTTCCACGTCGACTGCTAACAACTACAACGTGAGTGCAATCATGTGATTCTTAGCACTATATAAATGACACTTTTCAAAGGCTATCGATCCCAAGTAAGTCCAAGTTTGCCCCTATAACATCGTGATACTCAACACCGGAGTGATCTTCCAGCCTTCTGATCGGTGAGTTTACGCGTATCAACCCTTTCTCGTCTAACATCTCCATCAGATGGCAGCAATTGGTACCTCTCATTAGGCAGCTTCTGGACTGGCATAAAATCTATGAAGTCGGTTCAACTATCCTACGAAACGATTACCGAGACCCTGACATTCAATCTAACTTTCAGCATCAACTCTTCTTCAGGTTTACTCCGTGACAGCAGCGTCACTTCTCTTGCCACACGTACTGCTAACAATGGAGCTATTGAAGCTAGTTCTATATACAAATTTGGCAGTTTTTATTATCTCTTCACTAGCTGGGACAACTGTTGCCAAGGAACCTCAAGTACTTACAACATTCGTGTTGGGCGTTCTACTTCGTGAGTTTTCTCTCTTTGTATGCAGCTTATTGGTTCAAGTGTTTCGTCGACTTAGACCGACAGGTGGATTTGTTGATCAAGCTGGCGTATCCCTGCTAAGCGGGGGCGGTACTCTTGTTCTGGCCAGCCACGATAGCGTATGTTTGAAGTGCCCTTTATCTCTAGCTTGATGATAACAGATGAATCAGATTGTTGGGCCCGGTGGTCAAGATCTTATGACGGATGGTGATGGTCCTATCCTGGTCTACCGTAGGTACTATCATTCACCTGGCTGAGCATTCTCCTTGACCGGAATATTTGCAGACTATTACACTTCCGCCGGAAGCTTCGTGAGTGACATTATTACCACCTTCCTACGTAACTGATAGCAAATCTCATTGTAGCTCGGAATCAACAGACTCGATTTTTCTAGTGGCTGGCCTGTCGTTGTTTGATACATCAAATCAGTGACATTCACAAGAAAAAAGTGGCTGGAGGTCTCATATTCAGTAGACTCACCAGATTGTGTCCTTTTCTTGTAACTAGCTTGGATCATAAAAAGAATTTGAAGTGGATTACAGAACAAACAAAACAATTATCAGGAAGGAACGTGCTGGCGCCACGGAACCTTCAACTACAGAAACATATTCTACACTCAGACATCTACAATACCAGCTGCAACAGCAAGCAAAAAATTCTCAACAACCGCTTTCCCCTTCTGCAAATTAACCAAGGATATACGCTCATTAGGCAAGTGGGCTTGATCCTGTTCAACTCAGCATATGATTGGAAACTAGCAGATTATATCAGCTTACGGAGCTCTGGCCCATAGGCAAATGCAACGCATGGCACTTGAACTCCTTCTCCAGCCACGGCACGGAAGGAATTGACTACAGGTACAATGTCTTTCATTCAATAACCTTGAGAATCTTGGAAAAACTTACACCACCCTCTCGGATCCGTAATGGTTCCACATTCCATTCTTCTTTTACCGCATTTGCTAGTGCCTTGAAGTATGGGTCATCAAGCTCACCCAACCACCAGTCCGCTGTATGCACGACTTCAGCCTACGTTATCCCTTGAGCATCTCCTGCCAGTGATCAGATAAGTATTCTTACTTGGAGCCGATTGGGGCTGTTGAGTCCATTGAACGCAAATTTCAGGAAGTCGAGTAGAGACTGGATGATAGTGTCTAAGTTTTGATCAGGTACAATGCGTAAGGAAATTTGGGCTTTGACCGTGCTAGGAATGACTGTTGAGTCTGAATGGAGTTATTGAATCAGAGAACGATCATGAATATGAATATATCGCAAGTTTGTCTCACTCCTTGGTCCACTAATTTCAATATTATGTATCGTCAGAGACGGTTCTCGCCATTTAGAACGCAACAATGAAGCAGGTTTTTGTGTAACCTCTGAAAGCAACTTATAGAGCTCTTCCTCTTCCTCGGTTTGGGACCGGACTTGGTCATCTGGCATCCAAGTTCGTCAATTTATTGCAGAATGAAGTAGATAAAAACTTACAAAACTGAGATATTTGAATACGCCCCCGGCCATCAGTAAGGGTAGCCAAAAGTTTGATCCTTTCCTCAAGATCTGAGTACCTTGCAGTCCAGAAGGAACGAAGAGGAGGACCCACATGTCAACCATAGGTTCTTCAATTGCACCACCCTCAATTCCCGAATGTAAATCTGGCATCGCACTTGAAATCTACATGTCCACAGATCAACCATAAAATCTAAACAGAAGAAAGGAGAATCACCAAAAGATTACAGTGAACAACCCCTCTGAAACCATAGGTCAAACACGCCCTATCCTCTGCAATCCATGTAGAGTTGCTATGTAGAAGGAACAGGTACATCAATCCCAATTCATTGACAGGGAATGTAAAAGCTCACCTGACGAGGATTTCATCGATATGCCCGATGATGTCTTTATGTTTCCTGACCGTCTCTCCAAAATTAGGACTACCAATTTCCTCTTCACCCTCAATCAGAAGCACTAGGTCTACTCCCAACATTCTGCGTGCAAGAAGATCAGCCGCAGCACATGCAATAGCAAGTATAGGACCCTTGTCGTCCGCCACCCCACGTCCATAGAGATATCCGTTTCTGCCCGTCAAGGTAAATGGATCAGAATTCCAGCCTTCCAAAGGCGCTGGAATGACATCGTAATGTCTACAGTGTTGCAAACAATCAACCACTCGAGCAAAGAAAGAGAAAGACTTGAACGAACCCATATAGCAGGATCCGGGGAAGGGGTTTATCACCTTTGCGACCTTCGAATGTACCAAGGACGATAGGATTTCCACCCTCACCTGTAGGAAGCTGCTTGATAGTCAGTATATAAGATAGCGTGAGAGAAAGATATTTACGAGTGTAGCTTGAGCACCTAGCTGTGCAAGGCACTTTCTCAACCAGATAGCAGCTTTGCGGCAGTCTTCTTTGTGTGTAGGTTGTGAACTAACGCTTGGGATTGTGACAAATTTACCGAGTGCATATAATAGCGTTTCTAAATAAAAAGCTCCCAGTTTTGTTATCAAGGACAGTACTTGACATACCAGATATTGAATCAGGTGACGCGCTGTTAAAGCCGATTAGCCCGGGCGTTGTAGGTTGTGCCCTTTTTGGCGTGATCAGCTCCCAGGCCTACATATCAGTCGCATGAACATTTGGAATGAGATCAGGACAATCTTGGCTACCTTGATATTAGAATCACTTCCACCAGTAACAAGACAAAAAAACCCATCGCTGTGTTTAGTGACAACTGAAGAAAGGACAATCCCGTCATGTGCTTTCCATGCAGCCAAACAATCGAATGAAGTAGACCATTGCTTCGAATATTGTCTGAGAATGTAGTACACCATGAACCAGACTTGCTCACTTGTACACAACCCCCTGCCGAGAAGGTATAGAGGTCACCATTGAATACGGACAAGGACAATATATCGACGCCCTATGGTCAGGCAGAACTTGAATGTGAGCATACGAGGACTATCCAGGACATGCGTTGTTTACCTCTCCAACAATGATAGTTCGGACGGATGTTTTGGTTTCAAGGTCTAGAATCTTGACATACCCATCTTGGCACCCAGCAGCAATAGTATCACCTCTGGGCACAAGCGCAAGAACAGCGCCGTGTCCACAATCAAATTCATGGATCAAAGTGGGGGTTTGTGTTGAACAATTCCAAAGCTATTTGCAGCTGTCAAATCTAAAACGACTACCTGTCAAACTTAAATAACGCACTTTGACCTTTTCATCACCACTGCCTGTCGCAAGACGCACGCCATTTTCGTCATCTAAGACAATCATGCAATATACATAACCCCAATGTGCAGAATCAAGAACATTAGAAGCCGTGATCTTGAGGTATGTTTGTGGGACTTGGATGTCGTAAGTATCAGAGTCTGGGCTTTCTCGACCTAAGTGGCCATTACGGGCATTTATGTCTGCAGGTTTACGTAGATATTGGGGATAGCTATCAAAGAATTTGTGTGCCTTGCGAGATGTTGGCGTGGTGTATCCACTTGAAACCACATCTTGAAGCGAAGTAGATGATGCGGATGGAGAGGGTGAAGGACTGAAGTGGAACCACTGAAGCGAGGTGTTCTGACAGCCGACATGGATTGTCTGAAGGGTTGAAGACCAAGCCAACGAGAAAAGATCACCCGAACAAATTTCGAGGCACGGTTCAATGATATAAAGAGGGGACAGTGTTTTGGTGCACCAGACCTGATAGATGTGAGCATGTGCGTGCGTGGAGACGGTCCCTGGCTCACTCGAATCCTACTGTCTCCTGTGCACACGGTGAGCTCATTGACAATGGAGTTATTGAGATGAACATACCTCCTGAGCTAAATAACCAATTTCTGTCTTTTGCGTACTCTAGGGCGAGAACGCTTCCAGTATGGCCGCACAGGGTGGCTTTCAATGAGAAGGTCCTTTTGTCCCAAACCTGAGAGATCGGTCATTTAAATAGTCTAGGTACTAGCAAGCCGATATGTACCAAAATATCACGATTCTGGCTGCCAGAGAATATGTAGTCGTCGGTGGCGGCAAGACTGAGGACCGAACTCTTGTTCTCCTGGAGAGAGTGGAGAAGACGCGGGTGCTCCTGGCCGCCATAAAGATCACGGGCAAGGGAAGCTGGCTTCATGAGAAACGGGAGTCAAGGAAGAAGAGGACTTACGGTGCACCTGCATGGAGTTTACGGCTAGTGTGATGAGCTGCCAGATGCTTTCTTCTTCAGACTCCGATGACCTCCCAGGCCTTGTCCATGTTATTGCCTCGCGTATGTATCCTGTCTTCAATGCTATCTCGGCTCATTATCCTCAGGGAAATTAGAGCGGAAACGGACGCGGACCTCCTGTCACAGTTCTAGAATTCGTAAGAAGCAGAAGACTCGGGGTGTGTATTAATATTGCGCGTGGTCTATTATTTCTGACTTGTGCATAGTAAACACAAAGGCCAGGGGTAACACTGCGTCTCTGAAGCACTATCAGTTGCTGGCTATTCCTATCGAATTAACGTCCGAAGACGAACACCGGTGTCGGAACCCCAAGTCTAAACTCAATGATGCGAAAAACATCATTCCATTGGCACAAGTGATCGACCTTTGTTCAGATGCAGAGGATGTGCCCCCGCTATCGCACCCTTCCAAAGATTTCGTATCTCCATCCCGAGAAACAGACTCGACAGTCTCGAGTGAAAATGATGACATCGGTCCGTCTTCACTTTCTAACCACGCTACACTCCCAGATGATGTGCAACATCCATCTCAACGAGGGCAACAGCTATTGGTTGAGCGGATGCGACGAGAAAAGAGGAAAGGGCGAGACGTCGTAATGAATGTGAAGAAACAAATGTTGTGGCAAGAAGAGGAGGAAGAGGCTTCAAATAATGCATCCGAAACAATCATTTGTCCGCCGCCGCGCAAGCGGCTCCGGGGTTCCTCTTCTTCGCATTCTCCTGTGTTAATCGTGCCAAGTCGACGAATTTCCCTCCCTTGTGCACCGTCCCATGGGCCAAACGAAACTCAGAGCTTTCCATCTTCTGAAGAAAGTAGGCATTGTCCAGTACCTGACCAACTCTCCTCGTCAGAAGCAGAAGAATCAAAAAAACCTCTGCAATCTGTGTATGATGATATCTTCCGAACTATGCCCCATTCCGAAGGCGACTTTACCTTGTGTAATGCTTTTTCGTCCAAAGTTCGACTCCCACCTCACCCAACCGCTACAGCCAAGGGCTTCGAGCCTTTTGACATGAACTCAACTCCACCACCTCTTCTCACACCATCATTCTTTGAAAGAGCCAGACAGCCACTGCTTTCACTGCCTAACAAATCCTCAAGGACAAAATTCGCAGCCTCGAATCGGACACATAAGTGAGGGTTGAAGTGTTCTTTCGGTGAATGTGGCTGCTGACATGGTCTGAACAGGCGACCGTTACTATCCTTAGGAACATTGTCTTCAAATGATTTCGGATACACTTCAATGGATTTTTCACAAAAATCGAGGTTGATCGCGTCTAAATCCCCAAAGCCAGCCTCTCTTACTGCAGTCAGTCAATCTGAAGTGGCAATCTCCACTCCTGAATCCCGTTCATTGAGTAAGATGAGATCGCGAGCTTCAAGTTCAGATCAAAGTGAAATTACAACCCAAACCTCAGATATCGAGCTGCTCGAAAAATCTAAACCCGAAGACGTCACTGGAGTTGCTTTCATTACATCAAGATGCTCAATTACCCAAGATTCTCCTGGACAGGTTGACTCTGTCTGAAATGCTACCGATTACTTAGCCTGAAGTACCTGTCACCACAGAGGTTCAATTAAACCTGACGAATACGTTTCTTTATGTAAAGCTCCTGCCAAACCTACCGCTTCCGATCCTCTGCCTGTCCATTCATCTAAAGACTACATTAGAGGGAAAGCTTCAAATCCGGTTGTCACCAAATTGAATATTATCATTGAATACTCTCAATCGATATTGTACTTTTATCTTGCCTTCTCTACCAATCAAATTGATACCATTGGACTGGTGAAATGAACAGATCGTTGACACCTTCTCAGGAACCAGAAAGTAGCTGATATATTGTTCCTGGGGTAGTTCATCATTTTTTGCGGCGTCGGAAGATTGGCTTGAATATTGCATGGCGACGAGTAAACCATAGGTCACCATGTCTTAATGGATACTACTTTCTTGAGAAAAAGTGTTTGATTCATGTACGTTATATAGGGATGATACTATGGCAATTTGGTACCAAGCCAATGATTCCATTGGCCTGAGAAAGTTGACCTGGCGTCAATCTATCTCGGTTGGTACACATTGACCATGCAGACCCTGCTTCGTCTTAGCCCTAATAGTCCTCGTAGCATCATTTCTAGACTATCTCTATCTCAGCCAACATGTCAGCGACTCCTCCTGCGGAAGTTCTCAATGACAAAGACCCCGACACCCCCACCCACCCTTCGCAGATCATATCTCTACGTTCCATCGTCCTCCGATAAAATGTTGGAGAAAACCAAAACTTCAGATTCAGACGTTTTTGTATACGATTTGGAGGATAGCGTCGCGCCTAATATCAATGATAAAGTTACTGCGAGGGAGAGGTTGAAAGCATTTTTGGCCGTTGAGTTTTAGTTTTCTTTCCAAGGTTTGTCGAACCTAATGGGTTGTGACTGACAGACGGATCCGATTGCGAACTGGGGACGTGTGGGTGTACGAGTGAATGGAATAGGTACACCATTTTTCGAAGATGATATCAAGGCTCTTGTATGTCCTTTCGTCCGACTCTACTGAGTATGACTGAATAACTTTCTTCTTACCATACAAACGCTTCCTCAGTTCACTTTAGAAAACGTGATGCACCTTATTCTTCCAAAAATTCATAGCACAAAGGATCTGGACTATGCTTCCAGATGCTTATACGACGTATACATGACTACAGACAGAGAGAACTCTGTGAACATCATCCCAAGTATCGAAAGTGCGAGGGCGATGATCAATTTAGAATCAATTGCGGGATGGGGCTCGAACTTGGGTAGACAAATGGGCGGACAACTGGGTGCTTTGTTGGTGTGTTCCTTCACCGGCGCGTATTCCCAATAAGCCCATTGACCAATAACTGGGTCATAGTTTGCCGCAGAAGATTGTAAGTGTGGTCTAGATGTTGATTTGCGTCTGGAAGTCCATGGCATGGGACAGATTGCGCGGATACTGGAGTTGTGAGATCACCTTCAAGACACGAGTTGCTTTATACACGTTCAAGGATTGTGATCACAGCCAAGGCTTTTGGTCTGGAAGCCATTGATATGGTAAGCTGTCTTGACTTGAGCTGAGTTTTCTGTCTACACATATCTATTTAGGTCTGTGTGCAGTATAAGGACCAGAGCGTTTTAGAGGATGAATGCCTGGAAGGTCGACAGCTTGGGTTCACCGGGAAGGTGACTACAATTCTAATTCCGATTTTCATTGGCTGACCAGACGGTAATCAGCAAGCTATCCATCCCGCACAGGTCCAAACTATCCAGTCTACATATGTGCCTTCATCCCAGGGTATGCGCTTCTATTCGCTATAAGTTGAAGATAGACTTCCCTTCTGGTAGAAATTCTTCGTGCTGCAAAAATATTGCATCAACTGGGACTCGCTCATGGAGTTGAGCGAGGCGCTGTTGGATTGGAGGGAGAAATGATTGATGCCCCAATGTTCAAGCAGGTTCGTGATTTTCTTCCTGAAATCCAGGTCACACTAACATGATAATATGTATAGGCAGAGAAAACCATTGCAGTGGCGAGAGCAGCTGGACTCGTTATACCTGATGTATCTTGAGTGTAATATATCAATATACTTGTAGACCATTGATTGGCTGTATCATGGCCAAACAAACGCCCAAAATAATGACACAGCCCCAGTGGGTGCAATATTTCTACCTACCTATCGACATTCATGGCTTCAGACCTTGAACGGTATGTGAGCGACAATGTTCTGACAGTCAGTATTCATGTTGCTCAAAAGCCCGTCTATGAACTTAAATTCTTACTTTAGTACTTTGGTCTTTCAGATCGGACAACTATCGACTTTGTTATAGCCTCCGGCATGTCTCTTCCTCTTTGATACTCGTTGAATCTTTGATTTTTGACTGACTATATCTTCAGCATCCTCTTCTAAATCTGCAGACGCTCTATTTTCAAGTCTATCTTCCTTTGGTCTTCCAAACAGTTCAGCGGCCCACGACTTTGTAAGTGAAGTCTTTAGTCGAGCACCCCGTAAACGCAAGCACAAACATCACGCAGAAGATGCCGCACGTCGACAAGCAGACAAAGAAGCTAAAGCACTCCGTTCACAAAAGTTTGGGTTCTTGTTAGATGACGAGGCTCCTGATGATGCCATTGAGGTTCGCAAGTCGAGCAAATCCAAGGAAAAAAGAGAGAAAGACTATAGCACTGGAAGGAAAGATAGACATATGAGGAAGCGGGATTACGACGAGAAGGAATGGGAGAGTGATGAAGAGGAGAAGGCAAGGAAAAGGTGGAAGAGAGACGAGGAAGTTGAACGAGAAGAACAGGAGGATGAGTTTATGGAAACAGAGGATGAGAGTAACAAGAAGGAGAGGGAACGTGAAGAGGATCTGCGGGAGCGTGATGCTTTCGCAGAACGAATACGTGAGCGTGATAAAGAACGGACGAAGAAAGTCGTAGAGGATCACTCATCTAAGGTCACTGGTGCTGCAGCAGAGGCTGCTCAACGACGACAACTAGCTGAAGATGTTGAAGCACGTACTGCAGCACTACCCTCCCTTCGGTTGCACTCACGTCAGGAATATCTGACCAAACGTGAAATTCAGCAGATTGAATTGCTGAGGAAGGAAATTGCAGATGACGAAGCTCTGTTTGCTGGCATGAATATCTCAAGGAGGGAGAAGAAGGAATTAGAGAGGAAGAAAGAACTTTTGCGGTTGGTGGAGGAACGGTTGAAGATCAATGACAAGTGGGATGGATACCAGTTGCCGGAGGACTATATCACGGAGCAAGGCAAGATTGACAAGAAGAAGAAAGAGAACGTACTCTACAAACGTTATGAAGATGCAAAACCCAAAGATGATCAGTTCACGACGGACATTGACCAGTGGGAAGCCCATCAGACGCAAATGAGTACTTTCAAGACTGGTGCACAGGACAAGAAGGAAATTGTTGACGATTATGAATATGTCTTCGACGAGAGCCAGACTATCAAATTTGTCATGGAATCTGCTGCCCTCCCTGGTTATGGCATGAGCGCCGCAGACAAGTTGCTCCAAAAGCAAATTGAAGAGTCGGAGAAGCGAGGTCAGTTTGTCCGGTTCATTGAAGGAGACCTTGAGTCTCATGTGTCGTATTTGCAGCGAAAACTATTGAAGAGACTCGAAAGAACCTACCCATATACCAGTATAAGCAAGATATCATTGACGCCGTTCGAGAGCACCAAGTCCTCATCGTCGTGGCTGAAACTGGATCAGGAAAAACCACACAACTTCCACAGTATCTTCACGAAGCGGGTTTCACAGCTAACGGCCAAAAGATTGGTTGTACGCAACCACGTCGCGTTGCTGCGATGTCTGTTGCTGCTCGTGTGGCAGAGGAAATGGGGACAAAAGTCGGTTATGAAGTCGGCTACTCCATTCGTTTTGAAGATTGTACCAGTGACAAGACTGTTCTCAAATATATGACTGATGGAATGTTACTACGTGAATTCCTGACGGAGCCTGACTTAGCAAGCTATTCGGTCTTGATCATTGACGAAGCCCACGAACGGACACTGAGTACGGACATTCTCTTTGCTCTTGTCAAGGTTGGTCATTGATTCCATCTCCCAGTTCGACAGGTTTCTGATCAAAGCTCCTTCAGGATATTGCTCGCTTTCGACCTGAATTACGGCTCCTCATTTCCTCAGCCACGGTAGATGCTGAGAAATTTAGTGAATACTTTGACGGAGCACCAGCATTCTACGGCAAGGTCTTCCGCTAGACTTTGATCGTCCTTGTACTTACACCACACATTAGTTCCTGGGCGTCAATTCCCCGTCGACATTCATTATACTCCCCAGCCAGAAGCGAATTACCTGCATGCCGCAATTACGACCGTGTTCCAGATTCACATGTCCCAACCCAAAGGGGATATCCTGGTTTTTCTTACAGTAAGTTACTCTGTGCCTGACCTTTCGAACCGACCCAATTTCTTGCAGGGTCAAGAAGAGATCGAGGCATGCCAGGAGAACCTACAAGAGACAGCCCGTGCTCTGGGGCCGAAAATAGCCGAACTCATCGTCTGTCCAATTTATGCCAACCTTCCAAGTGAAATGCAAGCCAAAATTTTTGAGCCAACTCCAGAAGGTGCTAGAAAGGTTGTATTGGCAACAAACATTGCGGAAACCTCTATCACTATTGACGGTGTTGTTTTTGTAATTGATCCCGGCTTTGTGAAACAAAATTCATACAACCCAAGGACAGGCATGTCCTCACTTATGGTCGTCCCTGTAGGCTTCTCAGTTATTCCATGCAATAGAGACAGGCTAATTAAAGTCTTGAGTGTTCCCGTGCGTCGGCGAATCAACGAGCAGGTCGTGCAGGACGGGTTGGACCCGGAAAATCATTCCGGCTCTATACGAAATGGGCTTTTTCGAATGAATTGGAGGAACATACTGTACCTGAGATCCAAAGAACGAACCTGGGGATGGTTGTTCTTCTCCTAAAATCGCTGGGCATCAACGATCTGATAGCATTTGAATTTCTCGATCCTCCGCCAGGAGAAACGCTGATGAGAGCGCTGGAAATGTTGTATGCCCTTGGAGCTTTGAATGATCGTGGTGAATTGACGAAGCTTGGGCGACGGATGGCTGAATTTCCTGTGGACCCCATGTTGTCAAAAGCCATCATTTCTAGCGAGAAATATTCTTGTACAGATGAGGTGTGTCGAAGATTGCTTGCCCTTGTTTTAAACAAATGAATGATGCATTTTGACAGGTTCTGACGATCATTGCCATGCTGTCAGAGTCAGGTTCCCTGTTCTATCGGCCAAAAGACAAAAAGCTACACGCGGATCAGGCGAGACAAAACTTTGTACGACCTGGTGGGGATCATTTTACCCTGTTGAACGTTTGGGAGCAATGGGCAGAAACCAATTATTCGCAACAATTCTGTTACGAGCAGTTTTTGCAGTTCAAAAGCCTCAGTCGAGCGCGTGATATTCGTGACCAACTGGCGGGATTGTGTGAACGCGTGGAAATTGTCATTCAATCCAACGTAAACTCAAACGATATCACCCCAGTTCAAAAGGCGATTACGGCTGGGTATTTTTACAACACGGTATACAACATGTACTTCAATTTGAAATGCTTTGTTCACGGTCTTTTTTACAATAGGCACAACTCCAGAAGAGTGGTGACTCATATAGGACTATGAAAACCAATCACACCGTCTATATTCATCCTTCCTCGAGTCTCTTCCAATCCCAACCTCCGGTGAAGACAGTCCTGTACTATGAATTAGTGATGACATCAAAGTCATATATGAGGTTTGGCTTGACGATCATCACTTTTGAGCCGATATCTCACATTATCTCTTCTCTAGGCAGGTGATGGAGATCAAGCCCTCATGGTTGCTTGAAGGTGTGTCGCAGTCAGATGGAGTTTCAAATTTGTTGCCAACCATTTCTCATAGTTGCACCTCATTACTTCAAGTCCGCGGATTTGGAGCAACTGGCTGCGGGAGACAAAAAAATGCCAAAGGCAATTGGTGCCAGTAGCTCCCGACCGTGATCTACACCTTATTACGTGCCACTATGGGTTGTTGACCTGTTGTATTCAATTATCTCAAAAGACAGAGTGGATCTTCAACCTCTCCCCACAAACGGCTGTCCGGTCGGCCTGGAAGTATAATTTTCAGAGGCGTCACCAAGTGAGGAAGAAAAAATGGTCTCACAAGACGGTGACTTCTAACACTGTTGTCGTGTTTGGGAGACTAGCGATATAGACGACGGTGTTAGCTACATCTTCTACGTCCATTAGTTGTTCAACCATGACTTGACCATCCGCTTGAGGTAATCCACTGTTGTAAAACGGACTTGTCATTTCACTTTTCGTATTTCCTAGTGTATCAGACCTATGAATGAATGTCGAAATCCAAAGAATACGGGTGATAAACGTACCGACGTTGAGCTGAGTGGCAGTAATATTGTATTTACGACCGTCCAAGACAGTGCTTTTGGTAAGGCCAGTTATGGCATGTTTAGTAGCCCCATATGCGATCGCATGAACCCTTGGAACCTGAGCTGAGATAGACCCATTGTTGATGATGCGACCTTGAATTCGACTTACAGGTGAGCTTATGAATTTTTTATCAGTTGGAAAACCAACCTCCATTTGGTTCCTGAGCTTTGAAGATCCTGACAGCTTCCCGAGTGCATAAAAAGGGACCGATCACATTGACGTCAATGGCTTGTCGGAATGTTTCCAGTGTCATTGTTTCAATAGGGGTTGGAGGAGGTGCGATACCCGCGTTCTATCATATCCGTGATTAATTGAAATCAACGTCATCAGAGTGTGTGCTCAACATTAAAAATGAGATCGATCCTGCCTGTTGGTGATGATGATCGTATATATCAGAGAGAGAGGGGAAATGTTTTTTTTTTCTTCGACTCACCAAATGTCGAGAACGCCTGCTGAAATGATTTTTGAATGAAATCCTGATCTGTCACGTCTCCTGAAAACACGAGTTTTCTCGGACCTGTACATTGGCTTTCTGTTTCCCTCAATTTTTCCTCTCGACGTGCGATCAAAACGACGTTCCAGCCTGTTTTTGAAAGAGCGATGGCGGATGCTCGTCCGATACCTGAATGAATAGATCTAATCATCCATCTTGACTTTTTTTCTTTTGTTTTTTACGGAAGGAGAAATGGATGGAATATACAAACCAGAGGATGCACCCGTGATAATGGCAGTTTTATTTGCCATTTCTTTTCGATTTGATTTTTTTTCACTGGAAAGATAAAACACTGATCTGGCCTGATCGACGATGAGATGCAATGACGTTTTGGTTAGTCAGCAGGATGTCAAGTCGCCGCCTAAATTAGGTGAGAAAATAGATTATAGACTTTTTATTCTAAAAAACTGATAACACTGTTGTTTGTTTAGAAGGCAACAATAGATGGGGCTCGGACGTCCAACATAAGCACATATCATGTCTTGGTAAATTCTTGTCATACCACCACCCCCCTCAATGATTGATGATAATTCTCAACCAATGCTTCACATTGTCAAATACCAACATCAGTTCTCCCAAGGATCAACTGAGCTTGTTCGACGTCATCTCGTCAGATACAGAGCCATAGTCTGGCGTGACTTACATCAACTTCCTGTTCTGAGTTTCTGGTGGCTGATGGTTGAGAAGATGCGGTAGCGGTGACTGAAGAAGGAAGTTGAAAAATCTCACACTCCAGTCCGGCTATGTGTAGGGATATTGATCTATCAAAAGCATATTTTCATTGCATGAAGCTGAACTTGTTGTGTAATAAAAAGTTGATATAGTCAGCGAGATGGCTGAGTTGTTAGAGCATGAGACTTGAAACGCAGAACGTTCATCGTGACAGATGCGATTAGGTTGAATGTTTGAACTCCATCTTGACCACGCAGTGTTAACTTGTCAAAGGCACTAATTCCACACAAAATGAAAGATCAATCAAGCAGCTCTGGAAGTCAATTCCACAGCTCTGGATTGTTTTTTTTTTTTTTGCTCATGCTAAAAAGTCTCATATCTATTTTGTCAATCATAGTTTGTACGGTCCGCCAAGGGTAAGTTATTTTCAGACACCTATTCTCGCAGTTCAGACTTGCAGTGGACTTTGCATTTGGATATGTGGTGCTACAGAAGGATTAAAAAATCATAAAACCACCCTGTTGAGTTAGGGACGAGCAACGCAATAATGAGGGAGAACTCGTTGCAAACGTGCAACGTATCTCATTACTACATAGACTATTTAGAACAATAAAATAAAACATTCCATCAAAGACATGGAACAATAAAAGCGAAACATTTACTGAGACATGAAACTAGATTTAGTATAGCGTTCGACATTCAGGGAGTAACACTATCTAATGACCTATGGTGTGGATTTATTATATCAAGCCTATTAGACATCTCTTGTCCCAGTGTCAGAGCAGTCTTGATTTCATTTTTCTATTTTTGCTAAATCAAGATTTGATAGAGAGGGCAGCAAAAACGTTGTTTCACTTGTTCTTGTTCCTAGATTAGAACTGTACCCAGGTATAGGAATTTGTTTGTGAACAACGAAATCGGTAAAATAAAAATGATAACCTTTGTTTCTATACTGAGCTTAAACGTCTCGTGCCTTGATATCATTTTTTTTGGCTTGTAATCAATTCTCAAACTCGTTTCTGGATATGAGAATGACACGAAAGAGTCCAATTCCTAGTCTCTCATTTCAAAAAACACAACACAAGGTCGTGAAATTCCTCACGCAAAAGAAGAATGACATTCTCAGGACACTACACATGCAGAGATAGTGCAGCATGTGTGTGATCCGCCCGCCGTCCGGCTGTTTTAAAATCCCGGAACCCGAAATTAAGGGTCTCACCCCCTTCTTTTTTTTCCACGTTCTCTCCAATCATGTCGTCTTTGGTTATCCGTACACCACTGATAACAGGGTTGGCGCGTGCCTGTGTTTCCGGCGTAAGGAAACGATATCAGACGACGCACGCTGTTCCGTATGGACCTGGGATCCCACCTCCCCTCAAAGGCATCCGAGTTCTAGATTTGACACGTGTATTGGCTGGGCCTACCGCGACGATGCTTCTGGGCGATCTAGGGGCCGATGTCATCAAAGTAGAGGAAATCACTCGGGGAGATGATACGCGTAGGTTTTTTTTTTGGTTCTGTGGGTCGAGCCTGAACTGTGCTGCTGTGCCTAGGCTCGTGGCATCCTCCTAGTGCGCCTCTTTCGGAGAACGCACCCGCTGAGTCGGCGCACCTACCACCCGAATCGGCGTATTTCCTGGCAGTGAATCGGAACAAGCGATCTATTACGGTGAACTTGAAGAAGCCTGAGGGCGTCAAGATAATACGGGAATTGGTGGAACGGTCGGATGTGCTGGTGGAGAACTTTGTGTCTGGAAAGCTGGCGAGCCTGGGTCTGGGCTGGGAAGACTGCAAGAAGTATAACGAAAGACTGATCTATGCTTCGATCACAGGTATGATTGAGTTGTGGGATGTCTTTTTTGGAGACTAAAGCATTTGATAGGATATGGACAGACGGGACCCTACCGAGAGACAGCCGGGTACGATGTTGTTATTGAGGCAGAGGCAGGGCTCATGCACATGTGAGTGTGGGGAGGGGTTGTGGTAAGCGAAATATTGAGAATGACAGTGTTACATAGCACAGGGGAGGCGGATGGTGCACCGTGCAAGGTAGGGGTGGCGGCAACGGACATTGCTACGGGATTGTACGCACATGGGGCGATTATGGCGGGGCTGTTGTCGCGGCAGCAGACGGGGAAAGGGGTGTGGATTGACTGTAACCTTTTCGAAACGCAGGTGGGTAGAGGGGAGCGGATAGTGAGACTCTGAATTAATGGATGCAGATAGCGGGGCTTGCGAACATTGCATCGAACTATCTGATTGCGGGAGAGGAGGGTTCGCGGCATGGGACAGGACACCCGTCTGTGGTGCCGTACCAGGTATTCCCGTGCAAAGACGGGTTTCTGATGATTGGGGCGGGGAACAACAAGCAGGTGAGATTAGATGCTGGGGAGAAAAAGTGAGACTAGATTTTGTTTACAGTTTCGACTGTTGGCAGAAAAGGTGTTGGAGATGCCATGGCTGGCGAGCGATGCGCGATTTGCAGAGAACAGGGAGAGGGTTGAGCACCGGGAGGAGCTGGTGGGGATCATCACGGCGAGACTGCGGGAGGAGGACGAGGGGCACTGGGTGGGCAAGCTGGGTGGGCTTGGGTAGGTGGCATGTTGACTGTGTTGTGCGGATGATTGAGATGGACAGAATACCGTATTCGCCGATCAACAACATACAAAAAACATTTGAGCATGCTCAGGTGAGATTTGTTGATGATGGGATTGTGTGTTCTGATGGGCTATTTTAGGCGAAAGCGCGGCAGACGACGGTGGAGGTTGAGGTAAGTGGAGCGGCATCCCCGGGGAATATGGGCTGATCCGGCGTGGCAGCATCCTCGGGCGGGTAGAATCAGGATGGTGAGCCCGGCGGTGGTGTACAACGGACAGAAGATGGGGGTGCATCGGGCGCCGCCGTGGCTTTCGGAGCACACGGAGGAGGTGCTGTCGGAGCTTGGATATTGTGCCGAAGAGCGGGCCGAGCTACGGAGGAAAGGGGTAGTTTAGTGCGTAGATCAGATGAGAGAGCCGGAGGGCCGGGCGATAATCGGATTTTGATTTCCATTGCAAGCTGGCTCTGCTTCTGCCACCCACCATGCCTGCCACAACGACTGCTTCCCGGCTGCAGCACACTCCGCTCCCCTATATTCCCCTCAAACACTCCCCATGCACTGAGTGTAAGCTCCCACCAAGCCCTCCCCCAGAGCCCCTCCCTCTCTCCATTCCTTTGCCACCAGCTTCACCCTCCCCCCCTCCCGCACGGACCACCCCCTCCTCCCCAACAGAGTCCACTCACTCCACACAGGACCCGCCTGATGCCACCCCCCAAGTGCGTCCCGTGTCCTTCCCACGCGTCCCCTGCTGACCACTTCCAGCCTATCGACGTCGACGTCTTCCAGCAGATCATCGAGCTCGACGAGGACGATTCGTACGAGTTTTCTCGCTCCATGGTCGAGGACTTCTACCTCCAGGCAGAGGAAACCTTCGACCTCATGGACACCCTCCTGTGCGTCTCCTTTCCTCACTCATCCTCTTCCCCATTCATCTCCCTCTAGCAAGAGCAAAGACCTCGTTGCTCTCTCAGACAAGGGCCACTATCTCAAGGGCTCCGCAGCCGCCATCGGTGTCCAACAGGTCCAGCGCTCCTGCGAGGAGGTCCAGAACTACGGTAAACTCCAGGGCAAGGACGAGAAGCCCATCTCTTCTCAGGACGCTCTAGATCGTCTTGGCGTAGTGCTCATCAGGGTCAGGGTCGAGTATGAGAATGCGAAGGATTGGCTAAATCAGTGGTTCGATGATCCCGAATTCAGGTCTGAGCATGCATCCCTATCCGTATAGACATATCCCTCCCCTCCTCATTGGTTATCTATCTCACCACCACCATCATCATCCACGCCTCTCCCACTCCACCACTCATCATATGTGCGTCGGACGACTGGACACGATTTCTCATACGCGATTTGCAGGACTTTCAGTCTGTATTCCTTTGTGTAACAACACCTTGACCAGCAAGAGATCCCTGGGCTGTGAGATGTATCCCCAGGGTTTCTTTGCCTTGTTCTCGGAAGCACCGTCCTGCTTATTTTACGTATATCTGTATATTACCATCGACTTCGCAATCATATACGCCACGTGACGCTTGCCCTCATGCGCCGCTCCCGACGCACCGTTCTTTTGTCTTTTTCCATGAGCCTCCATCTCCTCACCCCTGATGATTTTCCTGCTTTTCCATACGTCCCTCCATATCCTATCCAGATCCTCCTCATGCGTCACATTTATCAGTCTATAGAAAATAGAGCAGTCACCCTTGTCGAGAGCCCCACTGGCACCGTAAGAATGCACCCGTTTCCGGCTATTTCCTCTGACTTCTTTCTCAGGGAAAGACCCTCAGTTTGCTCACGGCTACCTTGACATGGCTACAAGATGAAAAGGATCGTGCCCGCAAGGGTAAAATAAAACAATTATTTGGTGATGACAGTACCATCAACGGTAGTTGACCTTGCAGTGGTATCAGCCATTTCACTTACTCCCGATCAAGCAAAGGACTGGGTCATAGAACAAACGAGACAGCGGATCTCGAGACAGTTCGACGCAGAAGAACTGGCCTATCAGCAAAGGTTATCCTCTGCTAGGAAGCGTGAAGAGCTCATGCGTCGGGCAGCTAGGGCCCGAGTTTTAAAGAAGCCGGTAGGATCTTTCTCACTCCTTGAGAAAAAACGTTCCCATTTCTCTTTTAATAGAAATGGGGTGCTGACAACCTCAAGGAGGGTGCAAGGAAGACGCAAGTAGTGGAGGATCAAGATGATGATCAATTCTTGCCGGATGACGATCGTAGCGGTGGGGATGAGGATGAAATCTTCATTTCTCCTGCGCTCCGAGCTCTTATGAACAAGTATGCTTTCAGACAGGGAAATGGCTTTCTCCGGTGATCTGATCCCCCCCTCCTTCTCAAAGAGTGGATAGGCCCTCGTGCGATGACTCAGAGGAAGAAGTAACGTGTACAAAGATTTACTATGCCTCACGCACACATTCCCAACTGTCACAGGTCCTTCCAGAACTCCGGAGACTCAAGTTGCCTCGTTTGTCCGTGAAGAATGCCCATCCTCTTCCATCGCCCGCACCAAAGAAAAGAGGGTTGGACGAATTTGAGGCGGGTGAAGAGGAAACCGCAACTCGGACTGTTGCGTTGGGTTCCCGAAGACAACTGTGCATTAACGACAAGCTTCGAAGTAAAGCCCGGGACCTCGATGAGGCTTGTAGAGAGTTATTAAGCGGCATGTGCTCCCGAATCTTCTCCACCGTGAAGGCTTATGTTCCTGTCAGAAAAGGGAGACAAACGTTGTCCCCACCTGCCATCGCTAGACGAGGACATTAAGATGATCGACTTGAGAGATCAGATCCTTGCCGTCCCAAAAGATATTGAAGATCTTGCAGAGACGGGCCGTTTAGCGGATACGTGCCCTTATTTTGGCTCTCGTCGCGCGATTCCTCAGGCAGAAGTAATGTGAAATGATCTTGTCGATTGCTCTGCTTCTTATCATCAAATCAGCTTGTCACACTTCCCTATAATCTGCTACTGCAGAAATCTGCCAGAGAAGCCCTGGGAATCAACCTCCAAAACCAGATTGTTGTGATCGATGAAGCTCATAGTGAGTTGCCCTGCTCTGTTATTTTTTTTGGGAGTGCCGCTCATGCTCCTTTGTTCCAGATTTGATACCAACTCTTCTTTCGTTGTCAACCATTCGTCTTCCATTCAAGATTCTAGATGTATCGCTCCAACAAGTATGCGCTTACATTTCCAAGTTCCGCACGCGGCTTTCGACCATAAACATGAATCACCTCAAACGATTAGTGGTTTTTCTGGATGCGCTAAAGAAGTTTATGGTCCGGTGGAAAGAAATTAAATGTGCCGAGGAGAAGACTGAGAAAGTTGAAGTCATTACTGTAGCCGGGCTTCTGGAGCAATTGGGAAGAAAGGCTGCCGGTATCAATCTTTTGGAAGTTGAGAGATACCTCAAGGAGAGTAAGGTAGGGGTTGATTATACTTTGATGTTACAAGTATTAGATGTCTTTGATGGCAGATTGCACGCAAGATATCTGGCTATGCAGACAAACAGGCTGCGAAGAATGCAGGTTGGGTCTTTTTCTGCCTTGTTTCGCAGCTCGAGTTTAGGCAAAAAAACAGAGATCCAAGTTGGCAAAGGACAGATTCCACCTTTGCATGTTGTAGAAGATTTGATGATAGCGTTGACACATACCGATGATGGTATAGTACCTGTCTTCCCCTCTATGTCAATGTCTCACTGATGATCGACTTCTAGATGGTCGGATAACCCTCACCCTGCCTGGCCCTCGGGGTCAAGAAGAAGTGGAGATCAAGTACCAGTTACTCAACCCTGCGCCTAATTTTGCTGAGATTATAGATGAAGCCAGATCTGTCGTCCTTGCGGGAGGGACTATGTCTCCAGTGCGTAGTAGATCATTCCAGGATAAGATGTCGAATCCGGGTCTCACCCCTGTCTTTTTTTGAGATGTCGGATATGATCGGTCAATTATTCCCTCATGTTTCTGCGGAGCGAATTACGACATTTTCTTGTGGCCATATTGTCCCCGAGGAGAATTTGCAGGCCCTCGTTGTTTCTAAAAGTCCGAGGGGAAATGACGTCGAGTATAAGGCGGATAAGCAGGGCGATCCTGAAGTGGCAAGTCAAGCAGGGTTTTTTGTTTTCGGATTGATATTGATCTATTTCGGTGTAGATGACAGAGTTGGGACAGATCTTGTTGAATTTGATTAATGTCATAGCAGCGGGTGTGGTTGTTTTTTTCCCTTCGTATACTTTTCTTAGGTCAGCAAAGGCTGTTTGGGAGAAAGCTGGGAGTTTGGACAAGTTTTTGATGAAAAGAGAGGTGCGTTTTTGTTTTTTTTTGCCTAGTGCTTGTTTTCGTGTTGACGAAAATCGAGTTTAGGTGTTTTTTGAGCCCGATGAATCAATTGATGTAGAGCGAGTGCTTACAGAATATGGTGCTGCAGCTGTAAGTTTGATGCTTTTTTTTTGTCGTATGTTGTTGGGATGACCTCAAACGCCACCAGACTTGTCCGCCAGCAAGCAAGAAGGGAGCTATACTCTTTGCTGTGATAGGAGCCAAGCTCTCAGAAGGGCTTAACTTTAGTGATGACTTGGCGCGTGCGGTGATCGTCATCGGTCTTCCATTTGCCAATCTAGGATCTCCTGAGCTGAAAGAGCGATTGAAGTATGTGAAGCAATTGGAGGAGAAAAGAGGTGTCAAGAGGGAGAAAGGACAAAAGGATGCTGCTGCTGAGTTGTATGAGAATATGTGCATGAATGCTGTGAATCAGAGTATAGGTATTTAATTTAATTTAATTTTTTTGAGATAGCGAGTGGCTGATTATAAGCTTTTGATGTATATAGGTCGTGCTATTCGACATAAAGATGATTGGGCCTCCCTCATTTTGTTGGATCGCCGGTATGCGTCATCGGCGATTCAAAGGAAGCTACCGAAATGGATAGGTAACAAGCTTTTTGTGCCTAATGGGTTTGGGCAAGTTATGAAATTGCTAGGACAGTTTTACAGAGAGAGAAGGAAGGTTGATAGTATATAGACATATTTTATTGACTTTTTTTTTTTTCAAATGTGAGATGATAAGCTGACGTTGAGCTCTTTTTCTGTGTCGGTCAATGCTGGATGGGAGCGAGTGTGTGTATGTGTGTGTGTGTGAATAGAGGAATATGCACATGGCAGGGCAGTTCTAATTAGAGCTGTGCCTTATAACAACGAACAACATCAATCTCCCTCGCTTACCAACTCTTGTCCTCTTGTTCTCATCTCTCCGCCACTCAAGGACACTTTTTTCTTTCCAAACCATTTCCTTCTCATCGTTCCATCATCCATCACCATCAATTTTCTTTTTCTTTTTGAACAACTCGCTGTGCGGAACGCGTCGGTTTTTTTTTTTTTGGGTCTATAATCCTATGCACACCATGGGCTTTTTTTCATCGTCAAGAAAAACAACGGAACTGGAGAGTGATAATTATCATGTTATGACGGCTATGATTGAGACGACGGGCGGTCCGGTAGTGGGTGGAGGTATGGGGGAGAAATCGGTAGTGAAGGTTATTCGATCTCGGTTTGTGAGTTTCGCTTTTTTTCTTTGGCAAAGTATCTTTTTTCCTCCCCCCTTACCCCCACAATGGCCCCTTTGCTTTCCCCTTTCCCCCCTCTCTCTTCCTTTAATTTTCGGGTAGTTTTTTTTAAAATCAAAATTCTTTATTTGTTCTGGCTCGTGGCGGCTTTTTCATTTCGGTTTAGGGGGTGGTCGTGGAGTGATTTGCTTAATGAGTCTCTTTTCTTCATTTCATTTGTGGTTAACTTTCATTTTCTCTTTGTCGCTATCGCTTGATGAGACACTTGTACAATGACTGACTGCCTTTTAGTATGGGAAGAAAGGGAAAGAAAAAGAAGCACCAATCACTTATATTCCTCGGAGTGTCTCTGTTGCGCAAGCGCTGTCTATTGGAAATGCTGCGGCAGTACATGCGCCTGTCATATCGGGTCCGCTGGGCCTCAAGCGTTCCAAAATGAAACGAGTTCCCACTACTGTTCCGACCACGTTTACGCCCCTAATTAAAGCACCTCCAGCAAGGCTTTCTGCCCAGAATGAGAGATCTCTTCCCTCGACGCCGGCGCTACCGAAGAGACAACCAATGGCAAGTGGGAGTAGTAAAGATCTGGGTTCTATGCCTCTTCTGCCCGTGACTTTTGTGAAGGGGGGAAAGGGGAAGATGGGTGGGGAGACTGAGAGCTCGGGTTCGAGTTCGATGAGCTCGCCGACGAGAGTGGCGGCGTCTGATCCTGTCACGTACGTTCTCTCTCCTCTTTCATAATAAACTTGGATGTTCAATTGTTCTCAGCATTACTCTGGCTCAGCGTTTGAATGAACTTGCTGTGGCAAATGCGGATGGACTATTGAAGTATGTGATTATTTGTTCTCTTTGACCTATCCTCGTGATTTCTGGTAGTGATGATGAGTACCGGCTTTTGCGGCAAAATCTGTTTGAACGATTCGCTTCTGCTTCGGAGGTACCCAGTGAAATCCCTATTGTCCCTGCAGTGCGACTCCGGCCAATTACGATTCTGAATAGCCCTAAAATATCTGACAGAGGTAGGAGCACAGTTGTTTCTGCGTGTACATTCTTGTGACAGTTGATTGCATTGTCATTCAGCTCCATCACGACCTTCGTCCAATTTCCAAGTGGAGATACCACCGTCGTCTCCTCAATCGCGGTCTTCAATCAGGTCTGGGGTTACTCATCTATTCCGGAGAACGTCGACTACTGTAACGTTGAAGGACACAGAAAGCACCTGGTCACAACAATCGGGGCAATCTAACCTGTTGAAATTTGGAAGAAAGTTGTCGAGGAAGTCTAGCAATCTTTCCATGCGAACTGCAAGTTCAAAAAGGGATCCGATGGAGACGCAGTCAATCACATCACGATTGGAGCGGAATGGTACAACAACCAGTCGATCAGAGACTCACAAAAGATATGTGACATCCCCTTCAGCGTTTCCAAGGGCAATGAAGCCCCAGGATACCCGTTGTGTCAACCATCATATATACGACGTATTAGATGAGGAGCATCTTTCAAGTGCTGCTGAGATCCGACAGGAAATACTGAGAGTTGAGGGGGAGGTTAAGAGGCTGATAAATGCATTTACAGGGTTGGAAGTGACGACACTATGCAAGGCGCAGCGGACACGGAGGCATTCGATCACACGCTCTGACCGGCAGGGCAATGCTGGGAGTGTGGCGGAAGGAAAATCAGCGCGACGAGTCAATTTGGTAGACTCTGATGGGGGGTCAATACGTTCACAGAACACGACAGGGACGGGAGCCTGCAAGTCAGCCTCCTCTGGGCGGATGCCTCTACGCGCCAAGACAAGTGTCACGACTTCATTGGCGCTCAGTGCGACGTCGTCGCGGCCTGCTTCTCTGCGACGAAAGACTTCTTCATCGAGCTTTTCCAAGCAGTTCAGTCCTGCACTCTCACTCCCTGCCGCGATCACTGCAAACAATTCCAGCGTCAGCTTGACCAGAAGCGCCCATATCATGACGTCTGTTCCTGAAGACAGACCAGGGTCCACAGTCAGTATGT
>Ga0153948_1000117_pt1 | contig 40891 bp, 39 predicted proteins | sample TSNJ032MetaG_FD_104696 | JGI IMG/M metagenome (GOLD analysis project Ga0153948, IMG submission 104696) | Attine ant fungus gardens microbial communities from New Jersey, USA - TSNJ032 MetaG | ecosystem: Host-associated > Fungi > Mycelium > Unclassified | place: USA: New Jersey, Wharton State... | reverse complement strand
TTCGACATTCCGAAACTCGGTACCTTCAATCTGACGGGCGGCGCTCAGATCAAGCCGGAATTTCTGGCCCTTTTCCTCGCCTTGTCCTTCTACACAGCCTCGTTCATTGCCGAAACGGTTCGCGCCGGTATTCTCGGCGTCAACAAGGGGCAGACGGAAGCGGCCTATGCGGTTGGTATGCGCCCTGGGCCGACGATGCGTCTCATCATTGTGCCGCAGGCGCTACGCATTATCATCCCGCCTCTGTCGAGCCAGTATCTGAACCTCATCAAGAACTCCTCGCTGGCAATTGCCATCGGGTATCCGGATCTCGTCGCCGTCGGCGGTACGATCCTCAACCAGACCGGCCAGTCGGTTGAAGTCGTGGCAATCTGGATGGTGATCTATCTGGGCATCAGCCTGGTTACGTCAGCCATCATGAACTGGTTCAATGCCAAGATGGCGCTGGTGGAGAGATGACCATGGAAAACGCCAATCTCCAATATATTCGCACGGAAATGGTCGACGGTGAAAAGCCGCCGCGCTCGGTGCAGGGCTTTTCGCACTGGCTGCGCGTCAATCTCTTCGCTTCTCCGACCGATGCGGCGCTGACGATTTTCGCCCTGTTTGTGCTGGTCTGGTTTCTGCCCTCGGCCCTTCAGTGGCTGTTCATCAATGCGGTGTGGAGCGGAACCGACCGCACGGCCTGTCTGACCGTCGCACAGGGTGGCGCGCAGCCTGACGGCTGGTCCGGCGCTTGCTGGGCGTTCGTTCAGGCCAAGTATGAACAGTTCATCTATGGCCGCTATCCGATTGATCAGCGCTGGCGGGTCAATCTTACAGCTCTGCTCTTCGTCATCCTTCTCGTGCCACTTATGATACCGAAGGTGCCGCAGAAGGCGCTGAACGCCATTCTGTTCTTCTTCGTCTTCCCGTTTGTGGCATTCTTCCTGCTGGTTGGCGGCTGGTTTGGCCTGTCATTCGTGGAAACACCACTCTGGGGCGGTCTTCTGGTGACGCTGGTGCTGTCCTTCGTGGGCATCGCGGTCTCGTTACCGCTCGGTATTCTGCTCGCGCTAGGTCGTCGTTCGCATCTGCCCGTGATCAAGACGTTCAGCATCATTTTCATCGAAATGGTGCGTGGCGTCCCGCTGGTGACAGTGCTGTTCATGGCGAGTGTGATGCTGCCGCTGTTCTTGCCGCCGGGCGTAACCTTCGACAAATTGTTGCGCGCCCTTATCGGCGTGGCGCTGTTCGCTTCGGCCTATATGGCGGAAGTGGTACGCGGCGGATTGCAGGCAATCTCGCGCGGGCAATATGAAGGCGCGGATGCGCTCGGTCTCAGCTATTGGCAGAAAACGGGACTCATCATCCTGCCCCAAGCGCTGAAACTGGTGATTCCGGGCATCGTGAATACCTTCATCGGGCTCTTCAAGGATACGAGCCTTGTCTACATCATCGGCATGTTTGATCTTCTGGGCATCGTGCGCCAGAGTTTCTCCGATGCCAATTGGGCTTCTCCACAGACGCCTGCTACCGGCCTTATCTTTGCTGGCTTCGTTTTCTGGATTTTCTGTTTCGCTATGTCGCGATACTCTATATTCATGGAACGACGGCTCGACACGGGTCACAAACGATAAAAAGAACAAAAGGGAATAATGGAATGAGTGCACAAAGCGCCCTCCCGCAATCAGAGCTCGGTGTTGAGGTTGACGGCTCGAAGATGCAGGTATCCAAAACCGATGTCGCCATCGAAATCACCAACATGCACAAGTGGTATGGTGAGTTTCACGTCCTGCGCGACATCAATCTGAAGGTGATGCGCGGTGAGCGTATCGTCGTGGCCGGTCCGTCGGGCTCGGGCAAATCGACGATGATCCGCTGCATCAACCGTCTGGAGGAACATCAGAAGGGCAAGATCGTCGTTGACGGTATCGAGCTGACCAACGATTTGAAGAAGATCGATGAAGTGCGCCGCGAAGTCGGCATGGTGTTCCAGCACTTCAATCTCTTCCCGCATCTGACCATTCTGGAAAACTGCACGCTGGCCCCGATCTGGGTGCGCAAGATGCCAAAGAAGCAGGCGGAAGAAATCGCCATGCATTATCTGGCGCGCGTGAAAATCCCGGAACAGGCCCATAAATATCCGGGCCAGCTCTCCGGCGGCCAGCAGCAGCGTGTGGCAATTGCCCGTGCGCTGTGCATGAACCCCAAGGTCATGCTGTTCGATGAACCGACTTCGGCGCTCGATCCGGAAATGGTCAAGGAAGTGCTCGATACGATGGTGAGCCTCGCTGCCGAAGGCATGACCATGATCTGCGTGACGCACGAAATGGGCTTTGCCCGTCAGGTCGCCAATCGCGTGATTTTCATGGATCAGGGCCAGATTGTCGAACAGAATTCGCCGAACGAGTTCTTCGACAATCCGCAGCATGAACGCACCAAGCTGTTCCTCAGCCAGATTCTGCACTAATCCGATTGACTGCCTTGAATTGAAAACACCCGCCAGTCACGCTGGCGGGTGTTTCTATTGGTGGAGTGTTTCGCTCAAGCCGCCGCTTACTCTGCGTGCGGCCCTTCGCAGAACTGGATGCGGTTGCCGAAAGGATCGATTACGCCCATCACGCGCCCCCAGGATTCCGTCTCGATACCGGGGCGCATGAAGCGATAGCCGCGCGAAGTGACTTCCTTGTGCAAGGCGTCGATCCCTTGCATGCGCACAAACACATTCGCACCGGGGCTGCCATCTCCATGATGCTCGCTCAGATGCAGGATCAGGCCTTCGCGCGACACCTGCATGTAAAGCGGCATATCCTCGGCAAACCGGTGCTCCCAATCGAGAGTGAAACCAAGAAAGCCGAGATAGAATTCCTTGGCTTTTTCGATGTCGAAAATCCGGAAGATGGGGCAGGTTTGTTCAAACTGGATTGTCATGTTGGGCTAACTCGCTCCGATGAGAGAGTGGACGGTGATGTGTTTCCCTGTGCATTATAGACGGAAGCCATAGTTCAATCTTCCACGAAGTGGCGCAGGCGCTGCAAGGCATCGTCCCACTGGGTTGAAACGGCGGCGAGATAGGCGCGGGCATCAACAAGCGGAGCGGGATGCAGGCGGAAATGACTTTCCCGCCCGATCTTTTCGCGATGCACTAGCCCCACCTGTTCCAAAACAGACAGGTGCTTGGTTACGGCCTGCCGGGTGATGCTGCCGTTTTGCGACAGCACCACGATGGAGCGGCTTTCACCGTCGCTCAATGTCTCGATGAGAGCCAGTCTCGTCGGGTCGGCAAGCGCCCCAAAAATAGCGGAAATCTCCATGGCGTGACTGACCGGACTTGCGCTCATTTTTCGACATGGGCCTTGATGTTGCCGACCTGCTCCTGCCAGCCGCCATCGTTCATGCGCAACGCCAAAGGCTGGCGTTCGGCGGGCAGGGCGTCGAAACCGCTCTCGACAACTGTCAGGCGCGTGCCGCTTTCGATCGGTTCAAGCTTGAATTCCACCAGCGTCGGCGGCTCCTTGGAATAATCGACACCGGGTTCAACGGCATAAGGATGCCAGGTGAAGGCGAAATAGTTCGGCGCTTTCATATCTTTGACGAAGGATTCCCAGCGCACATGCTCAAAACCCGGATAGGTGATGTGACCGGTCGATGCTGCGCCGACGATGAACGGTCCATCGAGCTTGACACGAAACCAGCTTCCAAACTCGTCATGGTCGGTCAAGGCGCGCCAAACGCGGTCAATGCCTGCGCGAATGTCGACGGTCTTCTCAATGCGATCTGTCTTGTTTGCAACGGTCATGGTTTAACTCCTCCGTAATTGGCAACTCAATGGTTGCTAATTTACAGGCGTTGACAAAATACGCAACCAAAAAGTTGCATATTATTCCGGCAGAGGTGCCTTGTCGGGTAAAGGGAAGAGCGTGCGGAGCTTCTCCGCCAGAGCGCGATCTCCTTTGACTGTCAGCAAATTGGCCTCCTCAAGCGCTGACAATGGCTGTCCACCATAGATGGTTGCGGCGAGCATACGCGGTGCGCCCTGGAGTGAAAGATCGTATCGTTTCGGCATGCCGCGAGCGATATCCAGCGCCTCATCATGCAGGCGGGCGGTGAAATCTTCGCCATCCAGTCGCAGGTGAATGACCGCATTCATCCCATGGGCGCGTCCGCTATCAAGCATGGTGCGCAGGGATAGAAGGAAGGAGACTGTTGAAATCGGCAGGTTCGGATCATGCGTGGGCGAACGCGCAGCCCAACGGCCGAGTGCTTGCAGGATCGGTTCGCTTTCATAGCCCCATTCGGTGAGTTCATAGACCTGCACCGAGGCGGGCGGCGGCAATTTGGTCTTGTGAAGAATGCCCGCCAGCTCCAGCCCCTCGAGTCTTTGGGTGAGCACATTTGCGCTGACGCCCGGCAGATCGGCACGCAAATCACTAAAGCGCTTGGGTCCCAGCAGCAGTTCTCGCATGACGAGCAGCGCCCAGCGTTCTCCAATCAAATCAAGGCCATGCGCGGCGGCACATGCATCATCGTAGCTGCGCTTCGCAGCCTGCTTATCGTCTTTGGTTATTTTTTCTAACTTCATAGTTGCCTAATATAACTTATCTGTCATTATGTTCAAGCAAACTTAATCCAGACATCGCCAAAATACGCGAAAATGTCTGGTGCTGCGGCGGGGCGCAGCGGCGACAAACAATCATAATGGATACAGGGCCGCGCCCTGCCAATGGAGGAAATGTCATGCCGAAAATGATTTTCGTGAACTTGCCCGTAAAAGACGTCGCGCGCTCAACAAGCTTCTATGAAGCCATTGGCGCGAAGAAGAATCCCATGTTCTCGGACGAAACTGCATCCTGCATGGTTTTTTCCGATACGATCCACGCGATGGTCCTGGATCATGACAAATTCAGCCAGTTCACGCCGAAGAAAATCGCCGATGCCGGTGCGGTGAGCGAAGTGCTGATCTGCCTATCCGCCGACAGCAAGGCCGAGGTGGATGACACGGTCGAAAAGGCTGCGAAAGCTGGCGGTCGTGCCGATCCTGCGGCCAAGCAGGACTATGGTTTCATGTATGGGCGCAGCTTTGAAGATCTGGACGGCCATATCTGGGAGCTGATGTGGATGGACATGGAAGAAGCCGCCAAGGTTATGGGCTGAGCCCACAAACTGGATGAACAGGGAGGAATTGACCATGTCTGGTCTCACCATTTGCCTGTGGTTCGACGGGCAGGCGGAAGAAGCCGCCAATCATTATGTCTCGATTTTTCGCGCCTGCGGGCGACCAGCTTCGATTGATGGTTCCATTCGCTTCAAGCATGGCCACCAGCAAAACGAAGAACAGGCGGTCACCGCGAACTTTACGCTTGATGGACAGAAAATCTGTGGCCTCAACGGAGGTCCGCATTTCAAGTTTACGCCAGCGGCATCATTGATTGTTCGCTGCAAGGATCAGGCGGAAGTGGATGCCTTCTGGGAAAAGCTTCTGGAAGGAGGGACACCGATGGAATGCAGCTGGCTGACCGACAAATATGGCTTCGCATGGCAGATCGTGCCCGACATGTTGCTCGATATTCTGGAAAACGGTGCGCCGGATGTCCGCCAGCGTGTGGCGGATGCCATGATGAAGATGGTCAAAATCGATGTTGCGACATTGGAAGCTGCGCGCGACGCGGCGTAACTTTTGACCGACTATCCGCGTATGGCCGCAACGGCATCATAGCCATAGAGCCAGTCCAGATCCTTCAGGAAAGTATCCGGGCGGCGCAGGGCAAACAGCATGTTGCGGCCAAGCGCCACCGGACCGGTGGCGTGATAGGCAAAGCGGTTAAGCTGGCCGCGCTTGGCAACCGCTGCTATCCGTTCGTTGCGAACAGTTTCGAAGCGGTGCAACCCCGCCGATTGATCGGCGGCATCAAGCGCTTCGGCAAGGGCGGCTGCATCTTCAATCGCCATCGCCGCACCTTGCGCGGCAAATGGCGTGACGGCATGGGACGCATCGCCCAGAAATATGGTGCGGTTCGGCCCCAGAAACTGCGGTTCCGCCATTTCGAAAAGCGGCCAATAGGTCCAGTCTTCGGCAGCCGCCAACACATCCCGTACCGGCTTGGCCCAGCTTCTATAAGCGGCTTGCAGTTTTGTTCGATCGCCGGTTTTCGACCAGCTTTCGCCGGGATTGTCGCCCGCTGTGATGGCAACGAAGTTGAAAAATATCCCGGCTTTGACGGGATAGGCGATGAAGTGAATGTCGGGGCCGAGCCAAGCGGATACGGCCTTCCGTTCTGGAAGAGCGCTCAGGAAAGCGGCGGGCAGGGCATCGGTTGCCAATGTCGCGCGCCATGCAATATGGCCACTGAACTGCGCCTTGTCGTAACTCCCAAGGGCGCGCTGCGCTGACCAGACACCGTCACAGGCGATCAGATAATCGGCCTCAACGGTGTTCGTCCCGCTTTCGCTTTTCACGGTCGCTACAATGCCATTGTCGCGGGCTGTATGGTCGAGGATTTCACTGCCGAGGCTGATCTGGATCGCCGGGTTTTCCTCGCAGGCTTGCAAAAGCGCCGATTGCAGATCGGCGCGGTGACAAACCACATAAGAATGGCGCCAGCGGAGACGAGCCTTGTCGCCCAGTTCCATGGCGAGCAGGGGACGCGCCTTGCGACCATCCATGAGATAGAGCTTTTCAGGCGTCACAGTGTGAGGAACAAGTCTATCGGCGACACCGAGGTGTTCGAGGTGACGCATTGCGTTGGGGGCCAGTTGCAGGCCCGCGCCGACTTCAGAAAGAGCGGATGCTTTCTCGATGAGCTGGATGGACCAGCCCCGCGCTGCAAGTTCCAGCGCCGCGCTCAATCCCGCGACACCGGCTCCTGCTATCAATATGTGGCCTTTGCCCATATCGGTCTTCTTGCCCAATGCTGTGATGAGATGGGCTGAGATATACGCTGATCAGGCCGCTTTATCGGCTGGAGCGTCGTAGGTGCAGCCTGCCGGGAGAGTTTCGTCGGCATGCAGCTTGGCATTGTAGCGATAAAGGGTCGAGCAATACGGGCAGACCACTTCGCTTTCGTCGCCCATGTCGAGGAAGACATGCGGGTGATCGAAAGGCGGGTTTGCGCCGACGCACATGAATTCCTTCACACCGATTTCAATGGCGCTATGACCGGCGTCGTTCTGGAAATGAGGAATGATGTGATCGGACATAATACGCTCCGGCTGTCGTTCGCGGTATATAGCACGCTTCAGACCAGCGCGCTCAAAACTCTGCTTGCGTTTACCGCGAAACTCTTGTTTCCGGAAGCGTTTTCATCAATTCTAGGGATATTTAAGTGATTTGCTATCAAACTGTCATGCGACAGCCATAGGCTTTACGATGCGCCGGTTTGTACCGGCAGATTCCGGATTAGGAAAAATGAACGAAAACAGTGCGTTGGCGAGCGAAACCCAGAGCGGGGCCCATGAGATGACAGCTGAACCAACCAGCACCTCCGAAATCGGTTCGGAGATGCAAAACGCACCTGATCCTCACAAAGCTTTGAATGAAGCTAAGATCGCAGAGCTGATGAGCAGCGCGGATCGCTTCGTCAATCGTGAGTTTTCCTGGCTTCAATTCAATCGTCGTGTTCTGGACGAGGCGGCCAATATGCGCCAGCCCTTGCTGGAGCGCCTGCGTTTCCTGTCCATCTCGGCCACCAATCTCGATGAATTCTTCATGGTGCGCATCGCGGGTCTTGCCGCACAGGTTCGCGCCGGTGTGGTGCTGCGCAGTGCCGACGGTCGCACGCCGCAGGAGCAGCTCGATTTCGTTCTGGATGAAGTGAGCCGCTTGCAGGCCGAGCAGCAGGGGCGTTTCCGCATATTGCGTGACGAGCTGGTGCAGGAAAATATCGAAATCGTTCGCCCATCGGGTTTGGCAGAACCGGAGAAGGACTGGCTGGAAAGTCATTTTCTCGAAACGATCTTCCCGGTTCTCACTCCGCTTTCCATCGATCCGGCGCACCCGTTTCCGTTCATTCCGAATCTGGGCTTCTCGATTGCCTTGCAGCTGGCGCGCCGCGCTGACAATCACCCGATGACTGCGCTGTTGCGCATTCCGGTGGCCCTGAAGCGGTTCATCCAGCTGCCGACGGATCAGCAGAATGTCTATCGCTTCATCACCATCGAAGATGCGGTGAGCCTGTTTATCGGGCGGCTGTTCCCCGGTTACGAAGTGCGCGGGGCAGGCACATTCCGCATCATTCGCGACAGCGATATTGAAGTGGAAGAAGAAGCCGAAGACCTCGTGCGTCTCTTCGAAACGGCGCTGAAGCGCCGCCGCCGCGGTCAGGTTATCCGCATTGAATTCGATGGCGAAATGCCGGAAGCCTTGCGCGTCTTCGTAGCGACGGAACTTGGCGTATCCGAGAATCGCGTCAGCGTGCATGAAGGGCTTCTGGCGCTCAACATGATCTCGGAAATCGTCTCCATTCCGCGCGATTACCTGAAATTCGTATCCTACAATCCGCGTTTCCCGGAGCGTATCCGCGAACATGGCGGCGATTGCTTCGCTGCGATTCGCGAAAAGGATATCGTGGTTCATCACCCTTATGAATCGTTCGATGTTGTGGTGCAGTTCCTGCGTCAAGCGGCGGCGGACCCGGATGTGCTGGCCATCAAGCAGACGCTCTACCGCACCTCGAATGACAGCCCGATCGTGCGTGCGCTGGTCGATGCGGCGGAAGCGGGCAAGTCGGTGACCGCGCTGGTCGAGCTGAAGGCGCGTTTCGACGAAGAAGCCAATATTCGCTGGGCACGCGATCTCGAGCGCGCTGGCGTGCAGGTGGTTTTCGGCTTTATCGAGTTGAAAACCCACGCAAAAATGTCGCTCGTCGTACGGCGCGAAGACCAGAAACTACGCTCCTACGTGCATCTGGGTACGGGCAATTATCACCCGATCACCGCGCGTATTTACACAGATCTATCCTTCTTTACCTCGGATGCGGATATCGCCCGCGACGTGGCGCATATCTTCAATTTCATCACCGGCTATGCGCAACCGGCCGAAGAAATGAAGATCGCCATTTCGCCCTTCACCTTGCGGGCGCGCATCATCAAGCACATCGAAAACGAGGTGACCCACGCCAAGGCCGGACGACCGGCGGCGATCTGGATGAAGATGAATTCGCTGGTCGATCCACAGATTATTGACGCGCTCTATAAGGCAAGCCAGGCGGGCGTTCACATCGATCTGGTTGTACGCGGCATTTGCTGCCTGCGTCCGGGCGTGCCGGGGCTCTCCGACAATATTCGCGCCAAGTCGATTGTTGGGCGTTTTCTTGAGCATAGCCGCATTTTCTGCTTTGGTAACGGGCATGATCTGCCTTCCGATAAGGCGATTGTCTATATCGGTTCTGCCGACATGATGCCGCGCAATCTCGATCGTCGCGTGGAGACGCTGGTGCCCATCACAAATGCCACAGTACACCAGCAAATCCTGTCTCAAATCATGTTTGCCAACATAATTGATAACCAACAGAGCTATCAGCTACTTGCGGACGGCACCTCTCGCCGGATAGAAAAAGAAGAAGGAGAGGAAGCTTTCAACGCGCAGGAATATTTCATGACCAATCCCAGCCTGTCGGGTCGCGGAAAGTCGCTGAAGTCTTCGGCCCCCCGTCTTATCGCACATCGTAAGCGTGCGCAGGCGGAAAGAAAAACGACTGCATGAGTCCAGCTATAGCACAAGGCCGTCTGAAGGGTCTCAAGCCCATCGGGGTCATTGACATCGGCTCGAATTCGATCCGTCTCGTCATTTACGAAGGTATCGTCCGTTCACCGACGGTGCTGTTCAACGAAAAACTCCTTTGCGGTCTCGGCAAGGGACTGGCCAAGACTGGCCGGCTCAACGAGAAGTCTGTCGATATCGCCTTGCGCGCCTTGCGGCGCTTTCGTGCGCTGGCTGAACAGGCAGGCGCGGTGTCGGTTCATGCGCTGGCGACTGCTGCTGCGCGCGAAGCGAAGAACGGCCCTGATTTCATCGCGCAGGCCGAGGCGATTCTCGGGCGGCACATTGAAGTGCTGTCCGGCAAGGAAGAAGCCTATTATTCGGCGCTTGGTATCATTTCCGGCTTTCACAAGCCTTGCGGCGTTGCGGGCGATCTCGGCGGCGGCAGTCTCGAACTGGTGGCGATCAACGATCACGATATCGGCGAGGGCATCACCTTGCCGCTTGGCGGCTTGCGTCTTCAGGACATGTCCGACGAAAAGCTGACCGAAGCTGCGAAGATCACGCGCAGTGAACTTGCAAAGGCCTCGCTGCTTGAAATGCATCAGGGGCAGGTCTTCTACGCGGTTGGAGGTACATGGCGTAACCTTGCCAAGCTGCATATGACGGCCAAGCATTATCCGCTGCTCGTCATGCATGGATATGAGATGGACCCGGTTGAGGCGCAGAGCTTTCTCAAGCGCGTCGCAAAGGGCAATATCGACACGATGCGCGGCATTGAGGCGGTATCGAAGAACCGTCGCCAGCTTCTGTCCTATGGCGCAACCGTGATGTTGGAAACCATCCGCCGCATGAAGCCTTCGAAGATCGTCTTCTCGGCATTGGGCGTGCGTGAAGGTTATCTCTATTCGCTGTTGCCGAAGAACGAGCAGAAACTCGATCCCCTGCTGGCTTCTGCGGAAGAACTGGCGATCCTGCGGTCACGTTCACCGCGTCATGCGCGCGAACTGGCGGTCTGGACGACGCTTTCTCTGCCGCTGCTCGGTTATGATGAGACTGAGGATGAAGGGCGTTATCGCGAAGCCGCATGTCTCGTGGCGGATATCAGCTGGCGCGCACATCCGGATTATCGCGGTTCGCAGGCGTTGAATATCATCGCGCACGGCTCGTTCGGTGGCATCGATCATCCGGGCCGTTCTTATATGGCGCTTGCCAATTACTATCGCCATGAAGGACTGATCGAAGACGAGATCGCTCCGGAAATCGTGCAGCTGGCCACGCCGCGTCTACGTGAAAGGGCGAAGCTGCTCGGCGCGCTGCTGCGCGTTGTCTATCTTCTGTCGGCATCGATGCCGGGAGTCATTCCGCGCCTCTACTGGCGTGAGGAAGAAAACGGTATCGCGCTGGTCGTACCGAGCGATCTGGCCGATCTCGTATCGGATCGCCCGGAAGGCCGCTTGCAGCAGCTGGCCAAATTGACGGGAAAGAACCTCTATTTCGCGATAGGCGAAAAAGAGTAGGGCATTAGGTGAGTAGGGGAATAAGGGAATAGGGGAGTATGTTTATACAGCCCTTTTCACCTATTCCCCTACTGCCTTACTCCCCTAATTCCACGGCCCGGATACGACGGTTTTCGAACTTGATGCCGATCTTGCCGTCGATCAGGTCCAGCGCCTTCTGACCGAACACTTCGCGACGCCAGCCCTGCAGGGCCTGCACTTTCGCTTCATCGCCTTCGGCTGCAATCTTGTCGATATCATCCGAGCTGGCGACGATCTTGGCGGCAACGCCATGCTCTTCGGTTACCAGTTTGAGCAGAACCTTCAGAAGATCGGCTGCGGCAGCGCTACCTTCCGGCGAATGCGACGGCTTGGGCAGCTTCGGCAGGTCTTCCTTCGGAATAGCAAGCGCTGACTGGATTGCGGCAACCAGACCGGCGGCCTGCGCCGAGCGCTCCCAACCCTTGGGGATCGAGCGCAGACGACCGAGAGCCTCGGCATCGCGCGGCTGCTGCTGCGCGATCTCGGCAATCGTGTCGTCCTTGATGATACGGCCGCGCGGCACATTGCGTTCGCGCGCTTCCCGTTCGCGCCATGCAGCAACGGATTGCATGATGGCAAGCTCGATCGGCTTGCTCACGCGGGCTTTCACACGCCGCCATGCATCGTCCGGATGCAAATCATAGGTTTCGCGGGCGGTCAGCACCGCCATTTCTTCATTCACCCACTCGCTGCGCCCTTCCTTCTCAAGCTCTTCCTTGAGGTAGAAATAGATGTCGCGCAGATAGGTGACGTCGGCCAGCGCATAGTCGAGCTGCTTGTCTGAAAGCGGGCGTCTGCGCCAGTCGGTAAAGCGGGACGACTTGTCGAGATGCTTGCCGGTGACTTTCTGGACGAGCTGGTCGTAGGAAATCGCATCGCCGAAGCCACAGACCATCGCAGCGACCTGACTGTCGAAGACCGGCGAGGGGATGAGGTCGCCGAGATGGAACACGATTTCGATATCCTGCCGCGCGGCATGGAAAACCTTGACGATTTTCTCGTTGGCCATCAGGCGGAAGAAAGGGGCAAGGTCGAGACCGGGCGCAAGAGCATCCACCAGTGCGGTGTGATCCGGCGAGGCCATCTGGATAAGGCACAATTCAGGCCAGAAAGTCGTTTCACGGATGAACTCCGTGTCGACAGTGACGAAATCTGACTTGGACAGGGCGGATACGGCCTCTTCAAGGGCCTCTGTGGTCGTGATGAGTTGCATAGGTTTCTTTTAGAGCATTTCCAGCAAAAGTGTGAAGCGGTTTTGCGTCTGGAAATGCGAAACTGCATTCAGACAAAGCGATGCTGGTTGTCCCGAAAGAATGCGCAAAACCCGCAGCATAACAAGTGCAAATCGTGTTTTTTGTCGATACGTTACGTCATGCGGTCCGAACCGCGACACTTGTAGAGAGTGCAGACTTGACAAAACCCGGTCAAAATGCGCTTTTCCGCCAGAATTTGCAGCGCTTTGCCTGCACTGACTTATCTTACCAAAAGGCAGAAATCATGCACCGTTACCGCAGCCATACCTGCGCAGCCCTCCGCAAGACGGACGTCGGTTCGAACGTTCGTCTGTCCGGCTGGGTTCACCGCGTCCGTGACCATGGCGGCATTCTCTTCATCGATCTTCGCGATCATTACGGCATTACCCAGATTGTGGCCGATCCCGATTCGCCTGCTTTCAAGGTTGCCGAAACGGTTCGCGGCGAGTGGGTTATCCGCGTCGATGGCGAAGTGAAGGCCCGCGCAGGTGATGCGGTCAATACGAACCTGCCGACCGGCGAAGTCGAAATCTTCGCGACCGAGATCGAAGTTCTGGCCGCAGCCAAGGAACTGCCGCTGCCTGTCTTCGGCGAACCGGATTATCCGGAAGATATCCGCCTGAAGTATCGCTTCCTCGATCTGCGTCGCGAAACGCTGCACAAGAACATCATGAGCCGCACCAAGATCATTGCCGCGATGCGTCGCCGCATGACCGAAATCGGCTTCAACGAGTTCACCACGCCGATCCTGACGGCCTCGTCGCCGGAAGGCGCACGCGACTTCCTGGTGCCGAGCCGTATCCATGAAGGCAAGTTCTATGCGCTGCCGCAGGCGCCGCAGCAGTACAAGCAGCTTCTGATGGTTGCCGGTTTCGACCGTTATTTCCAGATCGCGCCTTGCTTCCGCGATGAAGACCCGCGCGCTGATCGCCTGCCCGGCGAATTCTACCAGCTCGACCTTGAAATGAGCTTCGTGACCCAGGAGGAAGTCTGGGAAACGATGGAACCGGTCATGCGCGGTATTTTCGAAGAGTTTGCCGAAGGCAAGCCGGTCACGCAGACCTTCCGCCGTATCGCCTATGACGATTCGATACGCACCTATGGTTCGGACAAGCCGGATTTGCGCAACCCGATTGAAATGCAGGCTGTGACCGATCACTTCGCCGGTTCGGGCTTCAAGGTCTTCGCGAACATGATCGCCAACGACCCCAAGGTCGAAGTCTGGGCCATTCCGGCCAAGACCGGCGGTAGCCGCGCATTCTGCGACCGCATGAATTCCTGGGCGCAGAGCGAAGGTCAGCCGGGTCTCGGCTATATCTTCTGGCGCAAGGAAGGCGACAAGCTTGAGGGTGCAGGCCCGATTGCGAAGAACATCGGCGAAGAACGCACCGAAGCAATTCGCGTGCAGATGGGCCTCGACGATGGCGACGCCTGTTTCTTCGTGGCTGGTCAGCCGTCGAAGTTCTATAAGTTTGCCGGCGATGCACGCACCCGTGCAGGCGAAGAACTGAACCTCGTGGACCGCGACCGTTTCGAACTGGCCTGGATCATCGACTTCCCGTTCTACGAATGGGACGAAGACAACAAGAAGCTCGACTTCGCACACAACCCGTTCTCCATGCCGCAGGGCGGTATGGATGCGCTGGAAAATCAGGACCCGCTCGCGATCAAGGCTTATCAGTACGATCTCGTCTGCAACGGCTTTGAAATTGCTTCGGGCTCGATCCGTAACCAGCTGCCGGATGTCATGGTCAAGGCCTTTGAAAAGGTCGGTCTGAGCCAGCAGGATGTGGAAGAGCGCTTCGGCGGTCTCTATCGTGCGTTCCAGTACGGCGCGCCTCCGCATGGTGGCATGGCTGCCGGTATTGATCGCGTCATCATGCTGCTGGTCGGTGCAAAGAACCTGCGTGAAATCTCGCTGTTCCCGATGAACCAGCAGGCGCTCGATCTCCTGATGAACGCGCCTTCGGACGTGTCGCCAGCCCAGCTGCGCGATCTGCATATCCGCTTGGCTCCTCCGGCTCAGAAAAGCTAAGCTCTTTTTCAGAGAACAAAAAACCCGGCCTTGAGCCGGGTTTTTTATATGCGAACACCTAAAAGAAAGCCCGGTGATTGCACCGGGCTTTTCCATTTTAGTTGTTGGCGTCGACGCCAACCTTCAGGAGCTGAATAATCTTCGTCGGGTCGAGCGATGCGGTCGCAACGATCGATGCGAAGGTCACCGGCTGGTCAGGCGAGGCGCTGAGCGTCAGAGACTTCGGATCGGTGAAATACTTGTCCGATGCCGCCTTCAGCTGCTGTGCAAAATCCGGGTTCTTCAGCTGTGTGGCCATCAGCGGAACCATCATCTTCAGCTGTTCGCCAAGCGCTTGGGCGTCCGAACCCTGCTGCTTGGCATAATAGGTCAGCAGCTTTTCCGTCAGCGATGCATCATCGAAGCGGATCGTCAGGTTCTTGAGGTTCAGCTGTTCTGCAAGGCCGAGAATGGCAAGACCGGCGGCATCCTTGTCGGCGTCCGACTTGGTCATTGCTTCCTGCGTCTTCTGCACGGCTTCGACAAAGGCCAGATCATAACCGCCAAGGCTGCCGGTGATGTTGATCTTGCCGAGGTCCTGCGCATCAACTTCCATCTGGTCGAGCGTGGCATCGCCCGACTTCGGCGACCACTGGCCCTTCATGTTGACGGCGGCCTGAAGGCTCTTCATGCCGAGTGGCTCAAGCGGGTTCTGGCCTTCCTTGCCGAAGGTGGCGTCAATGCTGGCGACCGAGGCGGTGTAGCCGATCTTGTCAGCCTTGTTCGACGTGTCGAGCGAGACGTCGACGCCCTTTACCGTGGCGCCATCCGTGCCCGGCTTGCCGAAAGCCAGTTCGTCGATCTTCATTTTGTCGTAGAGGATCATGCTGTCGAGCGGACCCTTGGCAGATTCCGAAGGAATATGCAGGTTCAGCATCGACATGCCCTTGACGGTGGCCTGATCATTCTTGCCATCGGTGCTGTCGAGCGCGAGGTCGGGAACAGCAACCTGTCCGATGGTGAAACCGCCATCCGGCGCGTCCTGAACGTCTTCCAGCGTCACGTCGCCGATTTCCACGTCCTTGGGAGATAGCGTGGCGAGCTTGACCTTGGTGCCTTCGAGCACGATGTTCGAACCGTCAGCCTTCACATTGGCGAAGCTCAGTTCGCCGCCCTGTTTCGCATAAAGGGCCTTGAGGCGCTCGGCGACGGCATTGGCATCCGCAGCCATGGCGACGCTGCCGAAAATCAGCGAAAGCGCTGTGCTCGCAGCAAAAATGCGTGCCGCTGGCTTGATATTGACGAAAACCTGCATTCGAAGCTCCTGGCTAATCTCTTGATTTTAGTGCGGCATTCATAGGCTTAAATCTTCTGATTTAACAACCCGATTTGCTTAACCTGTGCTTGCAACATAGGAAAACCTGTTTCTAATTGCTCTATAGTGCGTAAATGGCGGCAGATTTGCGACTGAGGCCTGCCTGCACGCCCCAATTTTGATTTGTGCAACTATGCAGTGGATTTCAAGCGCCGCCACGCTCTTTGCGTGCCATATTTGGCGCAGCGCACTGTAATGTACTGGTTTAGTTCTCCTGAACGCTTGCTGACGATTCGCGCACTTGGTACTGGGAAGTATGGGAAAAAGTCTGATTCCGCCGGGCGACGGCGAAGAACACATCGAACGGGTCGATCTTAAGTCGGCCCTCGAGGAACGTTACCTCGCTTATGCGCTGTCCACGATCATGCATCGTGCGCTGCCGGATGTGCGCGACGGTCTGAAGCCTGTGCATCGGCGCATCATGCACGCCATGCGTCTGTTGCGTCTCAATCCCGATCAGGCCTATGCGAAATGCGCGCGTATCGTGGGCGACGTGATGGGTAAGTTCCACCCGCATGGCGACGCTTCGATTTATGATGCGCTGGTGCGTCTGGCTCAGGATTTCGCGGTGCGTTATCCGCTGGTCGACGGGCAGGGCAATTTCGGCAATATCGACGGCGATAATGCCGCAGCGATGCGTTATACCGAAGCCCGCATGACCGAAGTGGCGACGCTGCTGCTCGAAGGCATCACCGAAAACGCCATCGATTTCCGTCCGACCTATAATGAGGAAGACGAGGAACCGATCGTTCTGCCGGGCGCATTCCCGAACCTGCTGGCCAATGGCTCGGCGGGCATTGCGGTTGGCATGGCGACGAATATTCCGCCGCATAACGTGGCGGAGCTGTGCTCGTCGGCGCTTTACCTGATCAATCATCCCGATGCGGGCGTGGAAGAACTCATCACCTCGCCGGAACAATGGGAAGAGCTGAAGCGTGAGGCGGAAACCGATCCGTCCGCACTGTTGAAAGCCAAGGTGCGCGGCCCGGATTTCCCGACGGGCGGCGTTCTTGTTGAAGAACACGGCAATATTGTCGAAGCGTATCGCACGGGTCGCGGCGCTTTTCGTGTCCGCGCGCGTTGGGAGAAGGAAGAGGGCAATCGCGGCACCTGGGTGATCGTTGTCACTGAAATTCCGTATCAGGTGCAGAAGTCGCGCCTGATCGAGAAGATCGCCGAATTGCTGTTGGCTAAAAAGCTGCCGCTGCTTGACGACATTCGCGATGAATCTGCGGAAGATATCCGCATCGTTCTGGAGCCGAAGAACCGCACCGTTGACCCGGAATTGCTGATGGAATCGCTGTTCAAGCTGACCGAGCTTGAGAGCCGCGTTTCGCTCAACATGAACGTGCTGTCGCACGGCAAGGTGCCGAATGTGCTGTCGCTGGGCGGCGTGCTGCGCGAATGGCTGGAACACCGCAAGGAAGTTCTGGTCCGTCGCTCGCAATATCGTCTGGCCGAGATCGAACGGCGTCTGGAAATCCTCGGCGGCTTCCTGATTGCCTATCTCAATCTGGATGAAGTCATCCGCATTATCCGCGAGGAAGACGAGCCGAAGCAGGACCTGATGCGGGCGTTCGAGCTGACGGATGTTCAGGCCGAGTCGATCCTCAATATGCGCCTGCGTTCGTTGCGCAAGCTCGAGGAATTCGAAATCCGCAAGGAATTTGACGCCCTGACGGTGGAAAAGGCCGATATCGAAGGACTGCTCGCTTCCGGCACACGCCAGTGGAAGAAGATCAGCGCCGAGATCAAGGCGGTGCGTGAGAAATTTGGCCCTGCGACCAAGCTTGGCAAGCGTCGCACGAATTTCGCCGAAGCGCCGACCCACGATCTGGAAGACATCCATAATGCGATGATCGAGCGCGAGCCGGTCACGATTGTCGTGTCGGAAAAGGGCTGGCTGCGTGCGATGAAGGGCCATATGGCCGACTTCTCGACGCTCTCCTTCAAGGAAGGCGACAAGCTGAAGCTGGCTTTCCATGCGGAAACCACTGACAAGCTTCTGTTCTTCACGACCGGCGGCAAGTTCTTCACAATCGGCGCCAATACGCTGCCGGGCGGCCGCGGCCATGGCGAGCCGATCCGCATTCTGGTCGATATGGAAAACGATCAGGACATTCTGACGGCCTTCGTTCACGATCCATCGGCAAAGCTGCTGCTGGTTTCGCATGAGGGCAATGGTTTCATCGTTCCGGAGAACGAAGCCGTCGCCAATACCCGCAAGGGCAAGCAGGTGATGAATGTGAAGGCGCCGGACGAAGCGAAGATTTGCACGCGTGTCTCCGGCGATCACATCGCGGTCGTTGGCGAAAATCGCAAGATGGTTGTCTTCCCGCTTGCGGAAATCCCGGAAATGACACGCGGCAAGGGCGTCCGTCTGCAAAAGTATAAGGATGGCGGCGTTTCGGACATTCGTACATTTGCGATTGCCGAAGGCCTGTCATGGCAGGATTCGGCAGAGCGGACCTTTACCCGCAACAAGGAAGAGCTTGCCGAGTGGATTGGCGCTCGCGCTTCCGCCGGGCGCGTTGTCCCGAAGGGTTTTCCGCGTTCGGGAAAATTCTGACGCGCCCATCAAAACAATAAGAAAAGGCGGCTTCTGCCGCCTTTTTCATGTCTATCCCTCAAACCGCTGCCAGCCTCGGGGGCCGAGATGTTCCTGCGGGGTGAAGCGGATTTTGTACTGCATCTTGCGCGATCCCTCGACCCAATAGCCGAGATAGACATGCGGCAAGCCCGCCGCTCGCGCCCGTTCGATATGATCAAGAATCATATAGGTGCCGAGCGAACGGTCGTGCATATGCGGCGAGAAGAACGAATAGACCATGGACAGGCCGTCGGCCATCACATCGGTTAGCGCCACGGCGATCAACTCACCATCGCCCTTGGGATCGATAAAACTGTCGGGGCCGCGACGGCGATACTCGATGATCTGCGTGTTGACGTGGGTATCTTCAACCATCATCGCATAATCGAGCACGGTCATGTCCGACATGCCGCCTGAACGGTGGCGCGCATCGAGATAATCGCGAAACAGCGCATATTGTTCGGTGCTGGGCTGCGCCTTGTGCACGCGACCGACCAGATCACGATTCTGGTTCCAGACGCGGCGCATATTGCGCGTCATCTCGAACTCTCCCGCCAGAATGCGCACGGAAACGCAGGCGCGGCAAAGCTCGCAGGCCGGGCGATAGGCGATGTTCTGGGAGCGACGGAAACCGCCTTGAGTCAGGAGATCGTTGATCTCGTTGGCTTTATCGCCCACGAGATGCGTAAAAACTTTGCGCTCCATCTGCCCATCGAGATACGGACAGGGCGATGGGGCCGTCAAAAAGAACTGCGGAGACTGTTGCGGTTGATGGGTCATTCAATATCCACGAAATGGTAATACCGAAACCATCACGATACCTGACAAGGATCGAACCGACGGCGCAAAACGTCAAGTGGCATTTTGCGCAGCCGGCTCTGAATTTTTTTGATCTTAAGTTGAACTATGTCTGTTTCCCTCCACATCGGTTGGTGTCGGGAAACAGGAAACTGTCTTTCAGCGCGATCTTAACGATCCGAGCGGATGACCGCCGTACCAAGCAGAAGATCGTGCACCGTGCGCTTGCGGTCGAGAACCAGCGTTGCCAGCAGGATCAGCGGCGTCAACACGACGTTGAGCCCCCAGAACAGCACCGAGTGAACGATGGCGAGCATCGGGTCCACCATGCCGCCTTCAAGCCGGACGAGCTTGAGGTTCATCATCTGCATGCCCTTGGTGGCTTGCTGCGGGCCGCCCATGGTGCGCGACACATAGATCAGCGCCACGATGGGGAACATGATGCCGTAAAGCATCCAGCCGATGCCAAGCGTGAGTATGCCAAACAGCGCAATGATGATTGCAGCCGGGATACACAGCAGAAAGACGATGAGATAATCGATGAGAAAAGCCATCATCCGGCGCGTACGCACGCCCTCGAAGAAAGCTCGGCTGTCGTAACGCGGAGCCATGATCTCGCCGTGCAGGATATGGTCGGACATTTTTCCTTCCAGTCGTTTAAAAAGACAACCGGAGACAAGACAATGTCCGGCGTCGCTCCGCCTTCCGGGCGGAACGCTACGAACATGGTAAATGAAGTGGGCCGTTTCAAGGAAGCTGCCAGAGAAAGCGCAGGCAACCTGTCAGTGTCTGACACAAAAGACGCCATGCCGGGCTGCGAAGTGCCCGTCGCTCTTTATCAGACCCTCAGACTAACCGCGCTGTTTCAGCTTTTCGGCGACTTCAATTGCAAAATAGGTGAGGATGCCGTCGCAACCGGCACGCTTGAAAGCCAGCAGGCTTTCCATCATCACTTTTTCTTCGTCGATCCAGCCATTGATACCGGCGGCCTTGATCATCGCGTATTCACCCGACACCTGATAGGCATAGGTGGGCAGGCGGAATTCGCTTTTCAGCCGGTGGATGATATCGAGATAAGGCATGCCGGGCTTGACCATCAGCATGTCCGCGCCCTCGGCGATATCCTGCTCGGCTTCGCGCACCGCTTCCTCCGGATTGGCCGGATCGAGATAATAGGTCTTCTTGTCGCCTTTCAGCAGGCCCTGCGTGCCAATGGCTTCACGATAGGGGCCGTAGAAAGCCGATGCGAATTTCGTCGCATAGGACATGATCGGAATGTGATGATAGCCGTGCTCGTCCAGCGCCTGACGGATCGCGCCGATACGACCGTCCATCATGTCGGATGGGGCGATAATGTCAGCACCGGCCTCAGCCTGCGAAAGCGCGCCGCGGACCACCATGGCGACGGATTCGTCATTGACGATCTCGCCATCGCGCAAAATGCCGTCATGGCCATGCGTGGTGAAGGGATCGAGCGCAGCATCGGTGATGATGCCGATCTCCGGCACTTCTTTCTTGATCGCGCGCACGGCACGATTGATCAGATTGTCGGGGCTGGCGACAAACGCACCGTCATCCGTTTTCACTTCCGCTTTTTCGCGCGGGAAGGGGGCAATGGCCGGAATGCCGAGCTTGGCGGCTTTCTCTGCCATGCGCACCGCCATATCGACCGAATAGCGCTCCACACCCGGCATTGCTTCCACAGGTTCGGAAACCCCGTCCCCGTAGGTGAGGAAGAATGGCAGGATCAGATCGTCCACCGTCAGTTGCGTTTCCTGCACCAGCCTGCGCGACCAGTCGGCCTTGCGCATACGGCGCAAACGGCAGCTGCCGGTCACGTCATCGACATGTCTGCCGATATGAGGGGGGAGATATTTGGATTGACGGTCGCTCATTGAATTATTCCCGAGAATGGAAGCCGCGATGCAAATGCAATCAAAGGGCTGACTTCGGATGCGCACCGTTTATCACGGGAAAAGTGGTGAAACCAAGAAGATTGGCCGGTACGCACCTGTGTGGGATTGACGCGGGGCGTCTCACTTTCTACCCATTTGTTGGAACGGGAGACAAGATATGCAGATTGACTTTGGCGGTGGCGGCGAAATCAGCTTCGAACGCAAGGGAAAAGCCGGTCTGGTAAAGCTGACGCGGACCGCAGCGCTCAACGCGCTGACGCATAAGATGATTCTGGCGCTCGACCGCGCATTGCAGGCCTGGGAAGACGATCCGGAAGTCGCCTGCGTGATTCTGGAAGGCGAGGGCCGTGCATTCTGCGCTGGCGGCGATGTTGTTGCGGCCTACAAGGCTGGCCGGGAGGGAACGCCCGCTTACGAGTTCTTCCGCGATGAATATCGGCTCAATGCCCGCATCGGTCGGTTTCCGAAACCTTATATCTCGCTGATCAACGGGATCATCATGGGCGGCGGTGCTGGCATTTCGGTGCATGGTTCGCACCGTATCGTGACCGAAAACACCATGTTCGCCATGCCGGAAACGGGAATCGGCTTCTTTCCCGATGTTGGCGGAAGCGCGTTCCTGCCGCATCTCCACGACAATTTTGGTTATTATCTCGCCTTGACGGGAAACCGCGTTCGCTGGGGCGATTGTCTCCAGAGTGGAATTGCCACCCACGCAGTTGCGGCCAGCGACCTGCACGACCTGCGAGACGATCTCATCGCATCGGCAGATATTGATGCGGCCCTGACCCGTAGCCAATATCCGGATTTCGAAACATCCGCCGACACGCGGCATGTGATCAATGAGTGCTTTTCCGGCGCGACGCTTGCCGATTGCATGAACTTACTGGACAAGGCCGCAGCTTCGGGCAGCAAACCGGCGACGGATATTTTGAATGTGATCGCAACGCGGTCGCCAACCAGCGTGGCAGTAACCTTCCGGCAGATCGCCGACGGTCGCCCGCTCGACCTCGATGATTGCATGCGTATGGAATATCGCATTGCCAGCCGGATGCTTGAAGCCCACGACTTCTATGAAGGCGTGCGGGCGCTGCTGATCGACAAGGATGGCGCGCCATCTTGGCAGCCGGCTTCAGTCGAGGACGTGAAACCGGAACAGGTAAACGCCTATTTCGTAAATCTTGGCGAAAAGGAACTGACGTTCTCATGAGGAATTGCTGATGCATATGGATGAGCTGCGCCAGCACGCGCAACCGACCGGCCTTGAATGGACATTTACCTGGTTCATTCGATTGCTGGCGCTGACTGCGCTGGCAAGCGGCGTTCTCTATTGGGTGCGGCTCATCGGTATTCATCCGGGATTGCTCTGGCGGTTCGATCTGATGCCGTGGATGTGGCAGACCGCTGTTGTCGCGCTGGCAGTGTTAATGCCTGTTGCCGCAACGGGTCTCTGGATGCGTGCAACCTGGGGTCCGGTGCTCTGGTTCGTGGCCGCAGTCGGCGAGATCAGCATCTATTCGGTTTTTGAACGAAACTTTGAAAGCAGACCGTTGACGGTTACCTTCAATGCGCTGTGCATCGTCATTTATATCGTGTTCCGCATCCTGCTGGTTCTGGAAAAGCGGCGGCAGGCAAAGGCCAGCATTTCCGCCTGATTGCAGGTGCCAGTAAGTAAACATTAAGCCTGAATTTGCATTCCTCTCGGTAAGCTACTGTTAAGTCTGACTTTTAAGTCGAATTTTATGCATCTCCCCTAAAGTCCTCTCAAGACAGCGAGAAACATCGCTGCATAAAACAGGAAGAGAGCTGCATCGAGGATTTCCCGAATGCGGCTCCGACAGAGAGGCAAAGACAATGATGAATGCTCAGCGCAAAATCGACGCTCCGCTCTATGCTCCGGAAGCCGCACTCCGCAGCCTGTATCTGGAAGCCCTTCAGCTGGTGGAGCGTCTGCATCGCCGCCTGCTCGATGTTGTGAAGGATGAGTTCGATCGCAACGGTCAGCTCGACATCAACTCAACGCAGGCGCTGCTGCTTTTCAACATTGGCAATTCGGAACTCACCGCCGGTGAACTGCGCTCGCGTGGTTACTATCTCGGCTCGAATGTTTCCTACAACCTCAAGAAGCTTGTCGAAATGGGCTTCATTCATCACCAGCGTTCGCGTGTTGATCGCCGTTCGGTGCGTGTCAGCCTGACCGACAAGGGCAATGAGATCGCCAATCAGGTTGCCGCTCTTTACGAACGTCACGTCCTGTCCATCGAACAGGTCGGCGGAATTCAGGTTGAAGAATTCATGGCGATGAACAAGTCTCTGCAGCGCCTCGACCGCTTCTGGAACGACAGCATCGCTTATCGTCTCTGATAAATCGACCAGTGTTCCGGGAAGTTTGTTGCAGAACGGACACAACAGACCTGCATTTGCTGAAGCGGATGGGCAATTATGCTTCGATCTTGATGCGCGTGGCTTGCAAACTGGGCCGCGCGACATGATTAAGCCATAAAAACCGACATAAGCAGTTCTCAAGACTGCACGGGCAAGAATGTGCCATCTTCCAACAGGTCGGGAGATATGAGCGGGCGCGCATGTTTGCGGGTCGCCTATCGCCTTGACACTCTGTTGCTGATATTCTCGGACGACTGCCGCCGACATTGAGCTATGAGCGGCGTGCCTTTTTGGGACTAAGCAAATGACCAAGCCAACAACCAAGACTGACAAGAATGCCGAAGCTTTCAATGTAGACCGCCGTCGCTTCCTGCGCGGTGCTGCAACAGCTGGCCTTTCCGTGGCAGCCTCGGCTTTTGCAACCTCGTCCTTTGCGCAACAGGCATTTAACGATGTGCTCGCGTCGCCGCGGCGCGGTAACTGGGATGACCAGTTCGATGCGCGCGCGACAGGCGGCCAGAAGGTTGCGACCAACCAACCGGTTCTGAGCCAGCAGACCATCGGCAATATTCAGGGCGCTATTGCGCAATATACCGATATTGCCGGTCGCGGCGGCTGGCCAACGGTTCCGGGCAATGCAAAGCTTCAGCTCGGCGCGAACGACCAGTCGGTCCAGTATCTGCGCAAGCGCCTGATGGTTTCCGGTGATTTGCCGCAGGGCGCTGGTCTTTCCAATGCGTTCGACACCTATGTCGATGCCGCAGTGAAGCGTTTCCAGTCCCGTCACGGTCTGCCTGCAGATGGCGTCATGGGCCAGTTCACCTATGCAGCGATGAATGTAGACGCGAATACGCGTCTCGGTCAGCTCCAGACCAATTTGCAGCGCCTGTCGCCGCTGGTCAGCGCCGGTATGCAGGAACAGCGCTTCGTGATGGTGAATATCCCCGCCGCACGGATCGAAGCCGTTGAAAACGGCAGCGTCATGCAGCGCCATACCGCCGTTGTCGGCAAGATCGACCGCCAGACGCCGCTTCTTAATTCGAAGATCCACGAAGTCATTCTCAATCCTTACTGGACGGCGCCGAAGTCGATCATCCAGAAGGACATCATTCCGTTGATGCGGAAGGACCCGCAATATCTGGCCAAGAACAAAATCCGGCTTTACGATCAGTCGGGTCAGGAAGTGGCACCCGAAACCATCGACTGGAACACGGATGACGCTGTGAAGCTGATGTTCCGTCAGGACCCGGGCAAGATCAACGCCATGTCCTCGACGAAGATCAACTTCCACAACCAGTATGCCGTCTACATGCACGATACGCCGCAGAAGAGCTATTTCAACAAGCTCATGCGTTTCGACTCGTCGGGCTGCGTGCGCGTGCAGAATGTTCGCGATCTGGACGTGTGGCTGCTGAAGAACACGGCTGGCTGGGATCGTCAGAACATCGAAGAAACGATCCGTACGGGCAACAATACGCCTATTCAGGTTGCCGATCCTGTGCCGTTGCACTTTGTCTATATCTCCGCCTGGTCGACGGGCGACGGCGTCGTGCAGTTCCGCGACGACATCTACAAGATGGATGGTGCAGCATCGCTGGCGCTTGGCACCGATACCTGATTTTCGGTATTTCTTGCTGAACAAAAGCCGTCCCGAGTATTCGGGGCGGCTTTTTTAGTTGTTAAACCAATATCAAATCGGTTTGCCGCATTTTGGAACATGCTTTTCGCTTTGCGGCCATTGGCCTAGGGCATTCAAGTGTGATAATGCGCCTCATCCAATAGCTTTTACCGGCTGACCCGGAGGGTGTGAAAATGTCTCAAGCCAATGCCGCCGCCAAGAATGCGTTTTCCGACGCTTTTTTCAATGCAAGCCTCGAGGACATCGATTCCGAAATTTTCGGTGCAATTCGCAACGAACTCGGTCGTCAGCGCCATGAAATCGAGCTGATCGCTTCGGAAAACATCGTCTCGCGCGCTGTTCTTGAAGCACAAGGCTCCATCCTCACGAATAAATATGCCGAGGGCTATCCGGGCAAGCGCTATTATGGCGGCTGCCAGTATGTGGACGTGGTGGAAGAACTGGCGATCGAACGCGCGAAGAAACTCTTCGGTTGCGAATTCGCCAATGTTCAGCCGAATTCCGGCAGCCAGATGAACCAGGCCGTGTTCCTGGCTCTGCTGCAGCCGGGCGACACCTTCATGGGCCTTGACCTCAATTCGGGTGGCCACCTGACGCACGGCTCGCCGGTCAACATGTCTGGCAAGTGGTTCAATGTCGTGTCTTATGGCGTCCGTCAGGACGACCATCTGCTGGATATGGACGAAGTGGCCCGCCTTGCCCGCGAAAACAAGCCAAAGCTGATTCTCGCTGGCGGCACTGCCTATTCGCGCGTCTGGGACTGGAAGCGTTTCCGTGAAATCGCCGATGAAGTTGGCGCTTACCTTATGGTCGATATGGCGCATATTGCCGGTCTGGTTGCCGGTGGCCAGCATCCGTCGCCGATCCCGCATGCCCATGTCTGCACCACGACGACGCACAAGTCTCTGCGCGGTCCGCGCGGCGGCATGATCCTGACCAACGATGCCGATCTGGCGAAGAAGTTCAATTCGGCTGTGTTCCCCGGTCTTCAGGGCGGCCCGCTGATGCACGTTATCGCCGCCAAGGCCGTTGCCTTCGGTGAAGCGCTGAAGCCTGAATTCAAGCTTTATGCCAAGAATGTCGTCGACAATGCACGCGCACTCTCGGAAGAACTGAAGTCGCATGGCCTCGATATCGTTTCCGGCGGTACCGACAACCATCTGATGCTGGTCGATCTGCGTCCGAAGAACGCAACGGGCAAGCGTGCGGAAGCCGCTCTCGGTCGCGCCAACATCACCTGCAACAAGAACGGCATTCCGTTCGACCCTGAAAAGCCGTTCGTCACCTCCGGCGTTCGCCTCGGCACGCCAGCCGGCACCACGCGCGGCTTCGGCATAACCGAATTCAAGGAAATCGGTGCGCTGATCGCTGAAGTCCTCGACGGTCTGAAGGTCGCCAATTCCGACGAAGGCAATGCCGCTGTTGAGCAGGCCGTGAAGGAAAAGGTCGTCGCTCTGACCGACCGTTTCCCGATGTATGGTTATCAGGGATAATCAGTCCCTGAATGAAGAGTATCGAAAGCCCCGTTCAACGCTGTTGAGCGGGGCTTTTTTGCCTCTCATATCCGGTGGGTCGCATTCGGTATGTTGATTGGCGCAGATCAGATATGATCTATAGGAATCAGTCTTCGAAGAGTTAAGTGAAAGAGTTCTATGCGTTGTCCCTATTGCCAATCTGAAGATACGCAAGTGAAGGATTCCCGTCCTGCCGAGGACGGTGCCGTTATTCGCAGGCGTCGTGTCTGTTCGGTCTGCGGCGGGCGCTTTACGACATTTGAACGCGTTCAGCTTCGTGACCTGATGGTCGTGAAGAAAAGCGGACGCCGCGTGCCTTTCGATCGTGACAAGCTGACCCGCTCCATCGAAGTGGCGCTGCGCAAGCGCGATGTCGACAGCGAGCGTATCGAGCGTGCGATTTCCGGAATTGTGCGCCAGCTCGAAAGTTCGGGCGAGGCGGAGGTGACGTCCGACGAGATTGGCCGTCTGGCAATGGATGCCCTCAAGGGTGTGGATGATATTGCCTATATCCGGTTTGCATCGGTCTACCGCAATTTCAGCAAGGCCGTCGATTTCCATAACGTGATCGATGAGCTGGCAGCCCCCGATTCCGAGGACGATCTGGATAGATAGGCATGACTGCACTGGAACTACCGCATTCGCAGGTGACCTCGGATGATATCCGCTTCATGGAAGCGACAATCCGCTATGCCCGCCGTCACAAGGGACTGACGGGAACAAATCCATCTGTCGGTACGCTGATCGTCAAGGACGGCATCATTATCGGGCGCGGAGTCACAGCTCTTGGCGGCAGGCCGCATGCCGAACCGCAGGCCCTTGCCGATGCAGGCGAGGCGGCGCGTGGCGCAACGGCCTATGTCACGCTGGAGCCTTGCGCTCATCATGGTCGCACCCCGCCTTGCGCCGAAGCGCTGGTGCGTGCCGGAGTGGCCCGCGTTGTCGTTGCGGCCACCGATCCGGACGACCGGGTCAGCGGAAAGGGCTTTGCCATCCTGCGCGAAGCGGGCATTGAAGTGGTGCCGGGTGTCCTTGCCGAAAAGGCCGCCAATGATCTGGCGGGCTACTTGAATCGATCTTCCAGAAAACGCCCGGAAGTGATTCTGAAACTTGCATTTTCCGCCGATGGCATGATCGGTAAAAAGAGCGAAGGACAGGTGCCGATTACCGGTCCCATGTCGCGTGCACAGTCCCACATCTTACGGTCGCAAACCGATGTTATCCTGATTGGTATCGAAACAGCGCTTGCTGACGATCCGGTTTTGAACTGCCGCCTGCCGGGGCTGGAACAACGCTCGCCCATCCGCGTCGTGCTGGATGGCGGACTGCGGTTGCCTTTATCCTCGAAGCTGGTTCAGTCGGCGGACTCACAGCCGCTGTGGATCGCTTGCAGCGAAGAAGCATCGCCAGAGCGGCGTTACGAACTGAAGGCGGCGGGGTGCCGCATTCTGGCAACCGAGACGGATGACTGCCGGATCGCCTTGCCGGAGCTGATGGACGATCTTGCCGCGCAGGGCATTGGTTCTGTTCTTGTGGAAGGCGGCGCGGGCGTCGCCAAGAGCTTTCTGGATGAAAAGCTGGTTGACCGCCTGATCACGTTTCGCTCACCAATAGAAATTGGTACTGCCGATGGGGTTGCCGTGCCCGGTCTTGAAGCCCATATCGCAGAAGAATTCAAAATTCTCAGGCAGGCGCGTTACGGTGACGATGCCTTTGCGGAATATGTAAGGAAGACTTGATGTTCACAGGCATTATTACGGATATCGGCAAGGTTGACCGGATCAAGCCGCTGAATGAAGGCGTGTTGCTGCGTATCGAAACCGTCTATGATCCAGAAACGATTGAGCTTGGCGCTTCGATTGCGTGTTCCGGTGTTTGCCTGACCGTTGTTGCACTGCCGGAAAAGGGCACCAATGCCCGCTGGTTCGAGGTCGAGGCATGGGAAGAGGCTCTGCGTCTCACCACCATTTCCACTTGGGAAAATGGAACAAACATCAATCTGGAGCGCTCACTGAAGCTTGGCGACGAAATGGGCGGACATCTCGTTTCCGGCCATGTCGATGGACAGGCCGAAATCGTTGAACGCAAGGACGAGGGCGATGCAGTGCGCTTCACCCTGCGTGCGCCGGAAGAACTGGCGCCATTCATCGCCCAGAAGGGTTCGGTCGCACTGGACGGCACGTCGCTGACGGTCAACGGTGTGAACGGCAATGAATTTGACGTTTTGCTCATCCGTCATTCGCTGGAAGTGACCACCTGGGGACAGCGAAAAGCGGGCGACAAGGTGAATATCGAGATCGACCAGCTCGCACGCTATGCGGCAAGGCTTGCGCAATATCGGAAATAGGCTTACAGCCTAAAATTCCAGGCTGTAAAAGCATATCCCGATTTGAGCGTTGACCGCAGGTGTTGCGGTCCGCAAAATTTGTCATGGAGTTTCTCATGTCCGATCACGAGGCGCGTGCGCCGCATTTGCTAATTGTTGAAGCGCGTTTCTACGACGATCTAGCCGATGCGCTTCTTGATGGCGCAAAGGCAGCCCTTGACGACGCGGGCGCGACCTATGACGTCGTAACCGTACCGGGCGCGCTGGAAATTCCGGCAACCATTTCCTTCGCCCTCGACGGTGCAGACAATGGCGGCACCGACTATGACGGTTATGTCGCTCTTGGCACGGTTATCCGTGGCGAAACCTATCATTTCGACATCGTTGCAAACGAATCCTGCCGTGCGTTGACCGATCTCGCCGTTGAAGAAAGCCTTGCCATCGGCAACGGCATTCTGACCGTCGAAAACGACGAACAGGCTTGGGCGCGCGCGCGCCGTAGCGACAAGGACAAGGGCGGTTTTGCTGCCCGCGCCGCACTGACCATGATTGACCTGCGCAAGAAATTCGGAGCCTGATATTATGAGTTCTTCCGCAGAAGGTCGCCCAACACCGAACCTGCCGCGTACAGCGAACAAGCGTGGCGTTGCCCGTCTTGCAGCCGTGCAGGCCCTCTACCAGATGGACGTTGCCGGTACGGGCGTGATGGAAGTGGTCGCAGAATACGAAGCCTTCCGCCTCGGCAAGGAAGTGGACGGCACGCAATATCTCGATGCCGATCCGCAGTGGTTCCGCGCTATCGTCGCCGGTGTTGTCGACAGCCAGCTCAAGCTCGATCCGATGATCCATCAGGCGTTGACCGAAGACTGGCCGCTGTCGCGTCTTGATTCCACGCTGCGCGCGATCCTACGTGCCGGTGCCTGGGAACTGACGACGCGCAACGATGTGCCGACCGCCGTGATCGTTTCGGAATATGTCGATATCGCCAAGGCGTTCTACACAGAAGATGAGCCGAAGCTGGTCAACGCGGTGCTGGACCGCCTTGCCTTCGTTATTCGTGGCGAAAGCCGTGGGGCCAAGCCGCGCCATTAGAGCGCGTTTCGATCTGATTGGATCAGATCGGCGCTCAAACTGTTTATTATAACGCGCATCTTTTCCGAAAACCGTTTCACACTTTTCGGGATGCGCTTTAATACCGGCTTATAGATCAGAATAAGAATAGAAAGGGCTGTGAGAAATCACAGCCCTTCTTTCATTGTATGCTGGCAAAGAACGGCTTGACGTTTGTTCAACCGTTTCGCATGTTGGTCATGCGGCATTGAGAATGACCGACTGCAAGGGAACTTTCTAATTATTTGATTTCAAGGTGTTAAGTTCCTGATGAACTATACCGTTGAAGCCCGGTAAGACGTGGTGGCTTCAGGCGCTTTCCATGCCGCTCTAATCGGCCCGGGGAGGGGTTTTCGGGCCTTCGTGCGCATATGCCTGCCGTTAATTACCCAGTAATCGGATATGTATCTGAGGTCGATCTGACGGTAGTCGGCGCAAACTCAATAGGAGTTGGCCTTTATGCAAATGGGAGTGGCAGTTTTACTTCTCGTTATTGCCTGCGGCGTGGTTTCCGTTCTTTTCGCCTTCTGGTCGATCCGTTCGATCCTGGCGGCCGATCAGGGAACGCCGCGTATGCAGGAAATCGCTGGCGCCATCCGCGAAGGTGCGTCGGCCTATCTCACACGACAATATTCCACGATTGCAATCGTTGGTGTCGTGGTCTTCCTCGCCGCATGGTATTTGCTGTCGCTGAGCGCCGCCATCGGCTTTCTCATCGGCGCAATCCTGTCCGGCGTCACAGGCTTTATCGGGATGCATGTTTCGGTGCGCGCCAATGTGCGCACAGCACAGGCCGCTTCCTTGAGTCTGGCAGGCGGGCTTGAAATGGCTTTCAAGTCCGGTGCCGTTACCGGTCTTCTCGTGGCCGGTCTCGCGCTGCTGGGCGTATCCGTCTACTATTTCATTCTCACCGTCTGGCTGGGCTATGCGCCCGCCGATCGCACGGTTATCGATGCACTGGTGGCGCTCGGCTTTGGCGCTTCGCTGATTTCAATCTTTGCCCGTCTGGGCGGCGGCATCTTCACCAAGGGTGCGGATGTCGGCGGCGATCTGGTCGGCAAGGTTGAAGCAGGTATTCCGGAGGACGATCCGCGCAATCCGGCAACCATCGCCGACAATGTGGGCGATAATGTCGGCGATTGTGCCGGTATGGCGGCCGATCTGTTCGAGACTTATGCCGTTACCGTGGTTGCGACCATGGTTCTGGGTGCAATTTTCTTCAACGGTTCGGACGTGCTGCCAAGCGTCATGCTCTATCCGCTGCTGATCTGCGGAGCCTGTGTGATCACGTCGATTGCCGGTACGTTCTTCGTCAAGCTTGGCGTCAATGGCTCCATCATGGGCGCGCTCTATAAGGGCCTGATCGTGACGGGTCTCTTGTCCATCATCGGGCTCGGGGTTGCCAACACGCTGACGATTGGCTGGGGCGAAATCGGCACCGTGGCCGGAAAGAGCATTACCGGCACCAATCTGTTCATCTGCGGTCTGATTGGTCTCATCGTGACGGGCCTGATCGTGGTGATCACCGAATATTATACTGGCACCAACAAGCGCCCGGTCAATTCCATCGCGCAGGCTTCCGTGACGGGGCATGGCACGAATGTCATTCAGGGCCTTGCCGTTTCGCTGGAATCAACCGCATTGCCTGCCATCGTGATCGTTGGCGGCATTATCAGCACCTACCAGCTGGCAGGTCTCTTCGGTACGGCGATTGCGGTTACGGCCATGCTGGGCATTGCCGGTATGATCGTAGCGCTTGATGCTTTCGGTCCGGTGACAGACAATGCCGGTGGTATTGCGGAAATGGCCGGTCTTGATCCGGAAGTGCGCAAGTCCACGGATGCGCTGGATGCCGTGGGCAACACGACCAAGGCTGTGACCAAAGGCTACGCCATCGGTTCGGCAGGCTTGGGCGCTTTGGTGCTGTTCGCGGCCTATTCCAACGACCTTGCTTACTTCGCGGCCAACGGCCAGACCTATCCGTATTTCGCGGATATGGGACCGGTATCGTTCGATCTGTCCAATCCCTATGTGGTGGCAGGTCTGATCTTCGGCGGTCTGATTCCCTATCTGTTCGGCGGCATGGCCATGACGGCTGTGGGTCGCGCAGGAGGGGCGGTGGTGCAGGAAGTTCGTCGCCAGTTCAAGGAAAAGCCGGGCATCATGACCGGCAAGGAACGCCCGGACTATGCGCGCGCGGTCGATCTTCTGACCAAAGCGGCAATCCGTGAGATGATCATCCCGTCGCTTCTGCCGGTGCTGGCGCCGCTTGTGGTCTATTTCGGCGTGCTGCTGATTTCAGGCTCCAAGGCTGCGGCTTTTGCAGCGCTCGGCGCATCGCTGCTCGGCGTTATCGTCAACGGGCTGTTTGTGGCCATTTCCATGACCTCCGGCGGTGGTGCATGGGACAATGCCAAGAAGAGCTTCGAGGATGGCTTTATCGACGCCGATGGTGTGAAGCACCTGAAGGGTTCGGAAGCACACAAGGCTTCGGTAACGGGCGATACGGTTGGCGATCCCTATAAGGATACCGCTGGTCCTGCCGTCAACCCGGCGATCAAGATCACCAATATCGTCGCACTTCTGTTGCTTGCAGTGCTGGCGCATATGGCTTGATTAGTTTCACATTCCGAAAACAGAAAACCCGCCGAGAGGCGGGTTTTCTTTTGGGTAACATATTGCGGCGATTAGCTGCCGCCAGGACCGCCTGCACCGGCGCCCGGCACGGAGGTCGGGGCCTTGGAAACGCCCTGGATAACCTGACCGAGGAAGGTCTGATCCTTGCCGCCGGTTGGCGTGGTGCGCGATACGAAATCGAACAGCTTGCCGTCCTTCATGCCGTAATTCGCGATATTCTGAACCTTGCCGTCCTTGTCGAAGTAGATCGCAAGAATCTGGCGGTCGACCAGCTTCGGCTTCATGAACTGGGCTGCACGATGACGCTTCTGCGAAATGTAATAGAACACTTCATTGTCGAAGGTCGCGGTGGTCGATGGCGTGCCGAGCGCAAGCAGAACCTGCTCGCGGCTGGAGCCGACCGGCACCGAATCAAGCGCCTGCTGATCGAGCACATAGCCTTCGGTCAGCGTTTCGGACGGGTTAAGCGTGGATGCGGTGTTGCATCCGACCAATGCGGCCGAAAACAGAATTGCCGTACCAGCCAGAAGAGCACGCTGCTTGCGTGCACCTGATGATGCGCCGGAACGCACAGTTGAGAAAATCCGCTGCAACAAAGACCTCTCCATAATTCTATTATCAGCGCGGCACTTTCGCCGTCGGGAGAACTTCGGTAAACCACCTTGCTTCTATATGCAACTGGAACGGTCGTACAGGGATGATTCTCCAACTTTTCCGCCGCAAATCGAAGGCCAATGAGGCTATCGTGCTCCGCGTTTACGAGGCGATCGTGGCAGCGGCGCGGCAAAAACGGTTTTATGCACAATTTCATGTGCCGGATACGCCACTTGGCCGGTATGAGATGTTGTCGGTGCATATCTTCCTGACACTGCACCGGATGCGAGGCGATAATCCTGCACTCATGGCGGTCGCTCAGGAGGTGGCCGACGAGTTTTTCAAGGATGTCGATCACTCGCTGCGCGAACTGGGAATCGGCGATCAGGGCGTTCCAAAACGCATGAAAAAACTTGCCCGCATGTTTTATGGTCGTGTGGCGACCTATGGTGCGGCGCTCGATACCGACGATGCGGAGGCGCTTGCAGCCGCGTTGACGCGAAATATTCGGCCCGATCTGGAATTCTGGCCACAAGCTCGCCATTTAGGCGAATATGTTCTGCGTTGTCGCGACCGGTTGCGCGCAATCGACGATAGTACACTGGTGGCTGGCGAGATTTCCTTTATGGATGCCGACGATCTGGCGCTGACGCATGACAATACCGAAGAGGCAAAACAAAATGACTGACAAACCGGCGCTGAGCTATCCCGTTCCGGTTCTGCATCTGCCCCAGAAGGGCGTGACAGTAACAATCGGCACAGATGATAAGGAGCGCGCTGCGCTTGCCGCCAGCCATGCGCTTGAAGCCGTGAACGCGTTTTCGGCCGAATTCCTGCTGACGCCGTGGAAAAAGGACGGCATCCGCGTGCGCGGACGCATCGACGCCGAAATCGTGCAGGCCTGCGTCACCACGCTGGAACCGCTGACCAATGTGATTGCAGAAGAAGTCGATACGATCTTCGTGCCGGAAAATTCGCGTCTGGCCCGGGTTCAGCTCGACGAAAGCGGTGAAATGCTGCTGGATGCCGATGGTGCCGATAGCCCGGAAACCTTTGTCGGGGACCGGATCGATGTTGGCGCGGTTGCCGAAGAGTTCTTCGAACTGGCAATCGATCCTTATCCTCGCAAGCCCGGTCTGCCGGACGAGGCCGAACCTAAGACCTTTGGGGATGCGGATGATGAGGATGACAAGCCTGAATCGCCCTTCGCAAAGCTGTCGGAATGGCGCAAGAAGCCGTGATCAATGGTGATTTGCGTCCGGTTTGACAGAATATTGTTGTACGGCAACGTAAAACCACTATTTTCGCCAAAAACCCTGCCGCGTCTTGAGCGCGGCCCGGGAGCAGGGATCGAACAGGAATAATCAAGAGTGGTAAAAATATCGATTGACGCGATGGGCGGTGATTTCGGTCCTGAAGTGGTCGTCCCCGGCGCGGCAAAGGCGCTTGAGCGCCATCCCGACATGCGTTTTATCTTTTTCGGTTTGGCCGGACAGGTTGAGCCGGTGCTGGCGCGCTTTCCGAAGTTGCAGGCCGCATCCGAGTTTCGTGCGTGTGAAGTTGCCATTGGTATGGACGACAAGCCCAGCCAGGCTCTGCGCAACGGGCGCGGCAAGTCCACGATGTGGAAGGCCATTGAGGCCGTGAAGACGGGCGAAGCCGATGCCTGCGTTTCTGCTGGCAATACAGGCGCACTCATGGCCATGTCGAAATTCTGCCTGCGGATGATGTCGGATGTTGAACGTCCGGCGCTTGCGGGCATCTGGCCGACGCTGCGCGGTGAAAGCATTGTACTGGATGTTGGCGCGACGATCGGTGCCGATGCACGCCAGCTGGTCGATTACGCCGTGATGGGCGCTGGCATGGCGCGGGCGCTGTTTGAAGTGCGCAAGCCGACGGTTGGCCTGCTGAATGTGGGCACGGAAGAGGTCAAGGGTCTCGACGAGATCAAGGAAGCCGGTCAGATCCTGCGCGATACGCCGCTGGACGGTCTGGAATATTCCGGCTTCGTGGAAGGCAACGACATTGGCAAAGGTAGCGTCGATGTTGTGGTGACTGAAGGCTTCACCGGCAATATCGCGCTCAAGGCTGCCGAAGGCACGGCGCGTCAGATGGCGACATTGCTCCGTCAGGCCATGACCCGCACTTTGCTGGCCAAGATCGGCTATGTTTTTGCCAAGGGCGCTTTTGATCGCCTGCGCGAAAAGATGGACCCGAACAAGGTCAATGGCGGTGTGTTCCTTGGCTTGAGCGGCATCGTCATCAAGAGCCATGGCGGCGCGAGTGCCGAAGGCTTCTGCTCGGCGGTTGAAGTGGGTTATGACATGGTGCGCAATCGTCTTCTGGAGAAGATTGAAGCCGATCTGGCGCATTTTCACCACAGTCACCCGCATGTTTCGCCCAGTGAAGGCGGCGAAGCGGCCAAATAATTATTGCCCCTCTGGTGGGCGCGGATTTCGACGGTGCGGGCAACAGCCTCGTTCCGTTCGTATATGAGGACAGGAATAAAAAATGATACGATCTGTCGTGCGGGGTATCGGTTCGGCATTGCCGAAGCGGGTCATGAAAAACACCGACTTTGAGGGTGTCATAGAGACCTCGGACGAATGGATCGTGCAGCGCACGGGCATTCGCGAACGCCATATTGCCGGCGATGATGAAACCACGGTTTCGCTGGGTGCTGCCGCCGCGCGCGCCGCAATCGAAAATGCTGGCCTGCAGCCATCGGATATCGACCTCGTTCTGGTTGCCACCTCGACGCCGAACAACACGTTCCCGGCCAGCGCGGTGGAAATCCAGCGTGAGCTTGGCATCACCTCGGGCTTTGCTTTTGACATGCAGGCCGTGTGCAGCGGCTTCATCTATGCCATTACGACAGCCGATCTTTATATTCGCGGCGGCATGGCCGAGCGCGTTCTGGTCATCGGTGCGGAAACCTTCTCGCGTATTCTCGACTGGACCGACCGCACGACCTGCGTTCTGTTTGGTGATGGTGCAGGCGCTGTGGTGCTGGAAGCTGCCGAAGGCAAGGGCCTGACGTCGGATCGTGGTGTTCTGGCTGCAAATCTGCGCTCGGACGGCAGCCACAAGGAAAAGCTCTATGTGGATGGTGGTCCTTCGACGACGCAGACCGTCGGCCACCTGCGCATGGAAGGCCGCGAAGTCTTCAAACACGCTGTGGGTATGATCACCGACGTTATTGAAGCTTCTTTCGGGGAAACGGGCCTCACGGCAGACGATATTGACTGGTTTGTGCCGCATCAGGCCAACAAGCGCATCATCGACGCTTCGGCCAAGAAGCTGAATATCGCCGAAAGCAAGGTCGTCATCACTGTCGACCGGCACGGCAACACCTCGGCTGCATCGGTACCACTGGCGCTGGCGACAGCCGTTGCGGATGGCCGGATCAAGAAGGGCGATCTCGTGCTTCTTGAGGCCATGGGCGGCGGTTTTACCTGGGGTGCGGTTTTGCTGCGCTGGTAGGCCAATTGCCCCAAAATGAGGGCGCTCTGTCACGTTCGGAATCGGATCGGAAAAGAAAAGCAATAAAATTGATCCGCCGCGAGGGAACTCGCGGCTTGACCGAGCCGCTTTTATTTGTGTAACGTCCTGTCACGTAAGGATATTATCTGTTCAAACGCTAACCAGGTGGGTTCGGTTATGGGAGGTAAAACGGTCACGCGGGCTGATCTGGCAGAGGCTGTTTACCGTAAGGTCGGTCTTTCCAGAACGGAGTCGGCGGCTTTGGTCGAGATGATTCTCGACGAGGTCTGTGACGCAATCGTCAATGGCGAAACAGTGAAGCTGTCGTCATTTGCCACTTTTCAGGTCCGCGACAAGAACGAGCGTATCGGTCGCAATCCGAAGACCGGTGAAGAAGTGCCAATTCTTCCGCGACGCGTGATGACCTTCAAGGCTTCGAATGTTCTCAAGCAGCGCATTCTGCAGGAACATCAGAAGCGCGAAACCAAGAGCAAATAATTCAGATCGATGCCGCCCCAGTTTCCTCGGGCGGCATTTGTTTTTTCAGCTCAGGTGTAAAATGCGTCGGCTTGCGTCTTCTGGCGCATGACACGTTGTGGCGGCTGTTAGCTTGCCGTCCATTTATTGTTATCGCGGATAGGTGGTCTGCTTCGCCGGAAGGCGTTGCGGTCTAACCTGCTATTGCCCGCGTCCCTCCCAAAAACCGGTTGTTGGGCCGCATCCACGTGAAGGGATGCGTATAAAGCTCTGATATTATATAATGGATATAGTGGAACGAATCATTTCGCTAATATTCGAATCCGATAGCGCATAGGCTTTTCGGAAAGAGTTTCAGCGTGAAACGCCATCGGGTTTCAATCGGCGTTCGGACAGTATAAGTAGGCCACGGTTTTTGAAAAGCTGGTGGCATTCCGCCTTATTGTCACTGTCTGCGTATCGTGCGGACCGCAAGTGGAATTTCAAAGCCTATATGGATCGCTCGACGAGCGGGCCGTTGCTGCTGGAAAGGGCAGGTGGATGGATAAAAGCCCTGATGCATTCAGGACGATCAGTGAGGTTGCGGAGGATCTCGATCTTCCCCAGCATGTGCTGCGTTTCTGGGAAACGCGCTTTACACAGATCAAGCCGATGAAGCGTGGCGGCGGCCGCCGCTATTATCGTCCAATCGATGTCGAGCTGCTCAAGGGCATTCGCCATCTGCTCTACGATCAAGGCTACACGATCAAGGGCGTGCAGCGTCTGCTGCGCGAAAACAATCCGCAGTTTATCATTGCTCTGGGCAATGGCGATGTGCAGGCCATTGAAGTCATCACGCGTCAGAAACAGGCTGCGGCTGACAAGCGCGCGGCGGAAGAAGCGGCCGATAATGAAATGGCGCTTCCAAGCGGCATCAAGGCCCCGCAGCCCTCGCGCAAGCTGTTTGGTTTGCTGAAGGGCGAGGATGACGGCCCCATTGGCGCCGATGGCAAGCGCCCGTCCAAGGACAATCGCTCGCTTTTGCAGGAAGCGCTTTTCGATCTTCTGGAATGCAAGCGATTACTGGATCAGGTGCGCTGAGCCAAGCGGAAAGTGAAAAGGGAGGCTGGAGCCTCCCTTCTTTTTATCGTCAGCTGGACGAGAGTTTCAGTCCGATGATGCCCGCGAGAATGAGCATAACGCTTGCAACGCGGAAGAAACTTGCAGCTTCCCCAAGAATGAAAATGCCGACGACGAAAGCGCCGACTGCGCCGATACCGGTCCAGATCGCATAGGCCGTGCCAAGAGGCAGGCTGCGCATGGCGATTGAAAGCAGCAGAAAACTGCCGATCATTGTGACCAGTGTGATGATGCTGGGCGTCAGAAGCGAGAAGCCTTCCGACTTTTTCATGAAGAATGCCCAGACGACTTCAAGGATGCCGGCGATAGCCAGATAGACCCATGCCATTGTGAATGCTCCATATTTGGAAATGGGTAAAATCAGAGACTTAGACTGTTTCGATGAATCAGTTTCTAAAGGTCAAATGTGGTTCGCGCCGCCTGTTGCCAGAACGTGAAGCGCGTGCGAAATCGCCAAGGCTGGCTGCGTGGCCGCCAATATGTCTGGTCCTGACGATATGCTGGATGGCAAATTGTTCGATTGGCCGTGACATAGGATACTCCTATGGGGCCGTCCCCTATGCGAACACAGGCGCGGGTCGTCCCGCGCGCCATCTAGATAAGGTCTTGGTTGTCTTGTGGCAAGGTGCATACGAGATAATCCTGCCAACATAAACTTGATCGCCACAGTCGTAGATTGGCGTTTATTTTCGGTTATCCTGTCATTCTTACTCACAATTATGCCGGGAGATCGATCGATGACCATCTCAAGACGTAATTTTATTGTTGCAGCATCTGCTGCCGGTGCGGGAATGGCGCTTTCGCCGCTGGACCTCGCCAGAGCAGCAGCCGACACGGGCAGTTCCAACGTGCAAAAGCCGTCACAAGTTGAAAATCCGGGTTTCCATCGCTTCCAACTGGGCGAATTTGAAATCACCACGCTGTCCGATGGGCGCCGGGCAGGTGAAGCGCCTGAGAAGACCTATGCGATCAACCAGGATCCGAAGGAAGTCGCAGCACTGCTTGAAGAAAACATGCTGCCCACTGACCGGTTCGTGAACAGCTTTACGCCTGTGCTGATCAATACTGGCAAGGACCTTGTCCTTTTCGATACGGGCATGGGTGCCGGGGCGCGCGCAAACGGGCAGGGCAAACTTATCAGTGCACTGGAGGCTTCGGGTTACAAGGCCTCGGATGTTTCGCTCGTGGTGCTCAGCCATTTCCATGGCGACCACATTGGCGGTCTGATGGATGACGGAAAACCTGCCTTCGCCAATGCGCGTTACGCAGCTGGACAGAAAGAGTTCGATTTCTGGACAGACCCCGCGCGGCTGGACAGCCCGATGAAGGGCGGTGCCGAGCTTGTCGGCAAGAACGTGAAGCCACTGGTCGAGAAGACGACGTTTCTGGAAGACAACAGCGAAGTCGTGTCAGGCATTCATACTCTCGCAGCGTTCGGGCATACACCCGGCCATTTGATATTCCGCGTCGAATCTGGCGGCAAGCAACTGATGCTGATCTCGGACACCGCCAATCATTTTGTCATCACCTTGCAGCGGCCCGAATGGCACGTTGGCTTCGATGTGGACAAGGAGGCGGCCGTCGCGACGCGCAAGCGCGTCTTCGACATGCTGGCGACCGAACGGCTGCCTTTCATTGGCTATCACATGCCGTTCCCATCCGTGGCCTATCTGGAGAAGGATGGCGCGGGCTACCGTTACATTCCCGAGACCTATCAGTTGCAGGACAAGTAGTCCCGATCAGCGTCCGCCTGCGACATCGATAAACGAGCCGGTCGTGTAGCCGGGGGCGTCGTTGAGCAACCAGTAGATGGCTTCCGCGACTTCCTCGGCTTTTCCGGCTCGTCCCATCGGGGTTCCGGCACCCAGCTGTACCGCCCGGTCGGGATTGCCCCCGCTGGCGTGGATTTCCGTTTCGATCAGTCCCGGGCGGACCGCATTGACGCGGATGCCCTTGGGGCCAAGCTCTCGCGACAGGCCGATAGTCAATGTGTCGAGCGCACCTTTCGCACCTGCGTAATCGACATATTCGAATGGTGAACCGAGCTTTGCTGCCATTGAGGAAACAATGACGATGGAACCGCCCGGCTGAAGGCGACGTGCTGCTTCGCGTGCGCAGAGATAGGTGCCGTAGACATTCACGTCGAACATGGTGCGCAGGCGTTCCGCACTCATGTCAGCAAGCGGCATGGTCTGCGCGACGATACCTGCATTGAGCACGACGCCCTGCAGTGCGCCGAACGCCTGCTCTGCGCGATTATAGATCGACAGCACGTCCTCTTCGCGCGAAATATCACCTTGCAGCGCGATGGCCTCAGCGCCCGCACGTTTCAAGCTGTCGGTGGCTTCCGTTGCGGCTGTGGCATTTCCCGCGTAATTGAGGGCTACGGACCAACCGTCTGCTGCACAGCGCAACGCAGTCGCCTTGCCGATGCCGCGGCT
>Ga0153948_1000116_pt1 | contig 41213 bp, 34 predicted proteins | sample TSNJ032MetaG_FD_104696 | JGI IMG/M metagenome (GOLD analysis project Ga0153948, IMG submission 104696) | Attine ant fungus gardens microbial communities from New Jersey, USA - TSNJ032 MetaG | ecosystem: Host-associated > Fungi > Mycelium > Unclassified | place: USA: New Jersey, Wharton State... | reverse complement strand
GTGGCCGCCTCCTGGCGGGACGAGGAGGTGACCTCGGCCGGCTACGACTTCGACATGACCAACAGCCCGGCATTGGCCGGCCGCATCTACGACAGGAAGAAGGAATGGACGGCCGAGGCGCGCTTCAGTTCGCCCAGTGACCAGCCTCTGACCTGGATGGCCGGTGTGTCGACCTACCGCAACAGCAAGGATTCGATCCTGGGTACGTTCGTCGGCCCTGCGTTGCATGGGCTGGACAGTTACAACCTGGCACCGCGGCAGACCTCGAAGGGCGAGGACTACAGCGTGTTCGCCACCGCCAGCTACACTTTCCCCGCGCTGCCCAGGCTGACCGCGAGTGCCGGCCTGCGCCATGAACAGGCGCGGCGTTCCACCGAGCAGCGCGCCGGTGCGCTGGACCTGGGCGCCGGTGGCCGCGTGCTGTATCGCGATGCCGCGCTGGCGCATACCTTCTCGGCCACGCTGCCGCGGGTGTCGCTGCGCTACGACGCCACCGACGACCTGTCCTTCTACGCGGCTTCGGCCAAGGGCTACATTCCGGGCGGCTTCAATCTGGCAGCCGCACAGAGCGATGTGGTCAACGACAAGGTGCTGCGCTACGAGTCCGAACGCATGTGGAGCCATGAGCTCGGCTTCAAGATGAACCTGGCCGGCGGCCGTGGCCATATCGGCGGGGCGCTGTTCCACATCACCTCGGACAACTGGCAGGAGATCCAGGTGGCCACCGATGGCAACGGCCGCCCGATCTCGTCGGACTACGTGGGATCGGACGCCTCGATCCGGTCACGGGGTGCGGAACTGGAGGGCGTGTTCGAAGTGCTGCCGGGCTTCACCCTGATGGCCAATGTGGGCTATGTGGATGCGAAGTACACCAGGCTGTGGGTCAGCGTCGACCAGAACCTGGAAGGGAAGCGGGTCAAGCTGACCCCGCACTACACCGGCTATCTGGCCGCACGCTACCAGTTCGCGTCTGGCCTCTACGCGCGGCTGGAATCGCAGTTCACCGGCTCCAGTGCGCTGGACGAGCGCAACCGTGCATTCCAGCCGGCCGTGGCCGTGCTGGGTGCGCAGCTGGGCTACGAGAGCGGGCCCTGGAGCGCGCGGGTGTTCGTGCAGAACCTCACCAACAAGCGTCGCATCAACGGCCTGATCTTCGACAACCTGGCCTTTGGCCGCGACGGCAACTACTACGGCCCGGTGGACAGCCCGCGGATCTTTGGCGCGGAAGTGGGGTACCGCTTCTGAGGAGGTGGGGCACGCGCCGGCCAGCGGCCGGCGCTACCGGTGGTGGTGTGGCGCAGACGGGCCGCGCTTCCAACGAAGGGTAGTGCCGGCCGCTGGCCGGCATCTTCGGAACGCTACCGGTGCTGGTGCAGTGCCCGCCGGTTGCCGATGTGCGCGCATGCCAGCAGCACGCCACCGCTGGCCGTCGCCACGCCGTGCCAGAGCAGTGATTCCTTCAACGGCAGGTACAGCGAGGCGGACAACAGCAGGATGGCGCCGGCGCAGGCCAGCTGCAGGGATCGCCAGTGACCATGCCGGTGCACCCCGGCCGTGGTACTGGCCAATGCCAGCGATGAGGCCAGCAGCGCGAACAGCCATTCCCAGCGCGACATCACCAGCAGCAACGTCATCGCGCCATGGCCGGGGTGCTGGAACGAACGCAGCGCCATCATCGCCGCCGGCACGAAGGCGAGCAGCAGGGGCAGGGCGATGCAGTGGGCGGCGCAGGCCAGGGACAGCCAGGCGCCGGCCAGATCAACGCGGGGATGCCAGCGTGCCGAAGTTGGCGGCTGGGCCAGGGCCCTTGCGGGCGTCGTCGGGATGTGGTCCATAATGTTACATAGTAACAATTGGAGCCTCCCCCATGAAGCGTTCTGCTGCTCTTTTCCTGCTGCTGGCTGCCAGTGCCGCACAGGCCCATGATGTCCGCCAGCTGGGTGCGCACGTACACGGCCAGGCCACCGTTGATCTTGCGCTCGACCAGCAGACGCTGGAATTCGCCCTGCAGGCACCCGGTATCGGCATCCTTGATTTCGAACGGCCGCCGGCCAATGCGACCGAGCAGGCGGCATTGGTGCGTGCGGTTGTGCTGCTGAAGGACGGCCGCTGGGTCACCCTGCCCACCGCTGCGGGCTGCCGCCTTTCCGGCAACGATGCCAAGGCCGAGGGCTTCGATGCGACGGCCACGCCGCCGCCGGCAGGACAGCATCGGCATGCGGGATTCAGCGCAACGCTGCAGTACCACTGCGCCAAGCCGGCCGAGCTGCGGGCCATCGTCGTGCGCCTGCCTGCGCTGTTCCCGGGCCTGCACGAAGTGATCGTCAACAGCGTAACCCCCCATGGCCAGAGCCGCAGCGTGCTGACTCCGGGCAACCTGCGCGTGGTGCTGGCACCGTGAGCATGCGACCGGTGATTGCGCTGGATGATGTGCAGTTCGGCTATGGCAGGCGCCTGGTGCTGGACGTGCCGCGGCTGTGGATCGAGCAGGGCAGCAGTGTGCTGCTGCGCGGGATCAGTGGCGGTGGAAAAAGCACGCTGCTGGGGCTGCTGGCGGGGGTGCTGCTGCCCGGCAGGGGCAGCGTCGAGGTGGCCGGCCAGGCACTACAGGCAATGCGCGGGGCCGCACGGGACCGTTTCCGTGCCGATCATCTGGGCGTGATCTTCCAGCAGTTCAACCTGCTGCCGTTCCTCAGCGTGCGCGACAACATCGCGCTGGGCCTGCGCTTCTCGCGCCTGCGCAGCGAACGCATCAGTGGTTCGGTGGACGCCGAGATCGTGCGCCTGCTGCGCGCCCTGCAGCTGGATCCGGCGCTGATGCAGCGGCGCGCGGGTACGCTCAGTGTTGGCCAGCAGCAACGCGTGGCGGCAGCACGCGCCCTGATCGGTCGGCCGGCGTTGCTGCTGGCCGATGAGCCCACCTCAGCGCTCGACCGTGAAGCGGCGACCGCCTTCCTGCAGTTGATGTCCGCGCAATGCCAGGCGGCCGGCACCACAGTGCTGGTGGTCAGCCATGACGACAGCCTGCAACCGCTGTTCGACCGCTCCATTTCACTGTCCGAGATCAACCAGGCAGGTGCCGGCCATGCTTGAGCTTGCCTGGGCCAGCCTGCGCAGCCGCGCGTTGAGCGTGGGCCTGACCGTACTGGTCATCACCCTCAGCGTGGTGTTGTTGCTGGGTGTCGAACGCGTGCGCACGCAGGCGCACGAGGGGTTCGCCAGCACCGTGTCGGGCACCGACCTGATCGTCGGCGCGCGTTCGGGGCCGGTGAACCTGCTGCTGTACTCGGTGTTCCATATCGGTGACCCGACCAACAACGTGTCCTGGCAGTCCTACCAGGCGCTGTCCGCGATGCCGCAGGTGAAGTGGGCGGTGCCGCTGTCGCTGGGGGATTCCTGGCGTGGCTACCGCGTGGTCGGCACCAGCGGCGGCTACTTCGAGCACTACCGCTACGGCGCGGGGCATGCGCTGGCGTTTGCGCAGGGGCGGGCATTCGATGACCTGTACGACGCGGTGATCGGTGCCGAGGTGGCGCGCGCGCAGAGGGTCGGTCTCGGCGATGAGATCGTGCTCGCCCATGGCACCGGTGCGGTCACGCTCGCCACGCATGCCGACAAGCCGTTCCGCGTTTCCGGCATCCTGCAGCGCACCGGCACGCCGGTCGATTCGTCACTGCTTGTCTCGCTGCCGGCCATCGAGGCCATCCACGTCGACTGGCGTTCGGGCGTGCAGCTGCGCAGCCAGAGCGTCAGTGCCGAGCAGGCGCGCCACCTCGACCTGACCCCGACCAGCATCACCGCGTTCATGCTCGGCCTGAACTCGCGCATCGCCACCTTCTCGGTACAGCGCAGGATCAATGAGTATCCGGAGGAGGCGATGCTGGCCATCCTGCCCGGCGTGACCCTGCAGCAGCTGTGGCAGTCGCTGGGCACGGCCGAGCGCGCCCTGCAGCTGATCAGCGCGATGGTGGTGCTGCTGGGCATGGTCTCGCTGGTGGCATTGCTGGTCTCGACACTGCAGGAGCGGCGGCGCGAGATGGCGATCCTGCGTGCGACCGGCGCACGGCCGGGTTACATCGCCGGCCTGCTGGTGGTGGAAGCGGTGGCGACCAGTGCCGTGGCCTGCGTGCTGGCGTTGGCGCTGCTGGTGGCTGCCAGCATTGCCGGGCGTGGCTGGGCGCTGGCGAGCTTCGGTCTGTCGATCACCCATGTGTGGCCGGATGGCCGCGAACTGGCGTGGGTGGCGGGCGTGCTGGCGATCAGCGCGGCGGCCGGCCTGGTGCCGGCGTTGCTGGCCTATCGGCGCACGCTGGCCGATGGCCTGTCACCGGGAGGCTGAGCATGCGCTGGTTGCCGCTGTTGCCGATGTTGCTGGTCCTGGCCGCCTGCGAACGCCCGGTCGATACCGGCGTGCAGGCCCTGCCGCCATCGCCGGTGGTTGAACGCGAGCGCCCCGCAGACGCGACAGAGCAGGAGCTGGATTGGCTGCAGATGATGCCGAAGGACGAGCTGGCCGCGCTGGAGCGGGGCGAGGGCCCGGAGGTGGAGCACAACGGCAACCGGCGCATGCCGCAGTTCGGCACGTTCCGCACCGTGGATACGGTGCTGCAGCGCCCGGTGCGCCTGCCCGGCTACGTGGTGCCGCTGGCCAATGCGCAGGACGGGCGCCTGACCGAATTCCTGTTCGTGCCGTACTACGGCGCCTGCATCCACGTGCCGCCACCGCCGCCAAACCAGATCGTGCACGTGGTGCTGCCGCGCCCGATCGCGATGCCGGACATGTACTCGCCGTTCTTCCTGGCCGGCACCCTGCGCGCCGAACGGCTGGATGACGAGCTGGCCGGCTCGGCCTACACCATGCGCGATCCGGAGCTGAGGCCGTATGAACCGTAATGTCCTGATGGGAGTGGCGTGCTGCCTGGGCTTGCTGGGGTGCACGCAGGCAGGCGGGGACGCGACGACCGTCATCGCTGCACCGGCCCCCGCGCCGTCACAGCCCGTCGTGGCTGGGCGCGTCGCGGCTGGAGCACCCATCGACCGTTGGGATGCGCTGCGGCCCGATGAGGTGACCTATCAGCGCCCGCCACCGCAGATCGGCCTGTCACGCAATGGCATGGACGGGGTGGGCGGGCTGATCGACGACACCGGCTCGGGCACGCCACCGGGACAGGAGATCGATCATTCCAGCCCGGACCGCGCCAGACAGTTCGGCTCCTCGCAGGTGGTCGATGCTGCCGATGGCCGCGCCGTGGACCTGGATGGCTACGTGGTACCGCTGGGCACCAACGATGCCGGCCTGGTCGATGAACTGCTGTTCGTGCCGTTCTACGGTGCGTGCATCCACGTGCCACCACCGCCACCGAACCAGATCATCCACGTGACCCTGGCCACGCCCATCGCACTGGGTGACCTGTGGGATCCGTACCGGTTGGCCGGCCGCCTGCAGGTGAAGCGCTTCGATGCGGACATTGCCAGCGCGTCCTACGATGCCGCAGCGGCAACGCTGACGGCGATCCACAACTGATGCGTGCGCGCTGGATCATCGTTGCAGCAGCCTTGCTGGTGGCGGTTGCGCTGCTGGTGTGGTGGCAGCGGCAGGCTGCACCCATCGCGCCACCCGCGATCGCATTTCCGCCGCCTTCGTCCGATGCCCGCCAGCGCATCGAACAGCGGCTGGGTGATGACCATGCCTTTCGCAACGACGTGCTGTTCCTGCTTGCGGCGACCCTGCGCGACCGCTGCCAGCCGGCGCAGGCGGGACTGCTGGCGCGCATGGCCAATCGTGCATCGCTGCCGGTGCTGGCGGCGGTCAGTGCGGTGACCCAGCAGGATCCATCGCTGGACCGGCCGATCTACCAGTACATCCAGCATCGGGCCGATGCGACGCCGTGTGGACAGCCGTTGCAGATGCCGTTGGCCGGTGGGCGCAGCATGGCCGTGGACATCGAGCAGTACGCGCGCACCTTCCCGGACAGCTATTTCGACCCGCAGCGCAGCAGCGAGCCGCGGGATTTCGGCGGACTGTCGTTGCAGCAACGCGCAGGGAATGCCTGCAACAGCGTGGTGTATTCGGTGCTGCCGTTGGGCGGCACCGATTGGCGGTGCAGCAGCCTGCGCGCCAATGCCCGGGCGCGGGTGCGCGGGCTGTGCGAGGACGAACTGCGGCGCCAGCATGGGGGAACGGGCGGGGAACTGGACATGGCCGTGGGGCAGGGCATGCAGGGTGCGGTGGTGTCGGCGATTGCCGCGCTGCCGGAAGACTGCCGATAAGCGTTTACCAGTAGAGCCAGGCCATGCCTGGCTGGCGGTTCACCCAAGCAGGCCACCCCTACAAACGCTGAACCGGTGGATCCCGAAGATCATAACTATACAGGACATCCGGTATAGTTATGGCCGTACTCCACCCCCATCAGGTTCTCCCATGGCTTTGTCCCAGCCCTTGGCCGGTGCTCCGGCCCTGTCGCGTGCCCGTCGCTGGGCACTGTTGTTCACCGTCGCCGCCGGTCTGTTGCTGGTCACGCTCGACAACTCCGTGCTCTACACCGCGCTGCCCACCCTGACCGAGGAACTCTCGGCCAGTGCCGGCCAGGCGTTGTGGATCATCAACGCCTATCCGCTGGTGATGGCCGGCCTGCTGCTGGGTGCCGGCACGCTGGGCGACCGCATCGGTCACCGCCGCATGTTCCTGATTGGCCTGGTGGTGTTCGGTCTCGCCTCGCTGGCAGCTGCATTCGCCGACAGCGCCGCGCAGCTGATCGCTGCCCGTGCGTTCCTGGCAGTCGGTGCGGCGGCGATGATGCCGGCCACGCTGGCCCTGATCGGCCTGAGCTTCCACGAAGAGCGCGAGCGCAACATCGCCATCGCGATCTGGGGCTCGGTGGCGATCGTCGGTGCGGGTCTCGGCCCGATCATCGGCGGCTGGCTGCTGCAGCACTTCTGGTGGGGCTCGGTGTTCCTGATCAACGTGCCGGTGGTGGTGGTGGCCTTCGTCGCCACGCTGCTGCTGGCGCCGGAGGGCCAGCGCGACACGTCGCGCCCCTGGGACATGGTGTCCTCGCTGCTGGCGCTGGCCGCACTGTCCGGCCTGGTGCTGGCGATCAAGTCGCTGATCGCTACGCCGCCGTCGTATGCCCTGGGTGCGGGCGCGCTGCTGTTGGCGGTCATTACGGGTGCGGCGTTCGCGCGCCGCCAGCAGCAGCTGCCGTACCCGCTGCTGGACTTCGCGATCTTCCGCAATCCGGCGTTCCTGGCCGGCACGCTGTCGGCGGTGTTCACCCTGTTCGCCATGGCCGGCCTGCAGCTGGTCACCACCCAGCGCTTCCAGCTGGTGGCGGGCTTCACCCCGCTCCAGGCGGGCCTGCTGGTGTCGGTGGCGGCGCTGGGCAGCCTGCCGAGTGCACTGCTGGGCGGCAGCATCCTGCACCGGGTCGGCCTGCGCCCGCTGATCTGCGGCGGCCTGGCCGCAGGTGCGCTGGGTGTCGGCGTGGTGGCGTTCGGTTTCCCGCACGGCCTGGGCTGGGTGGTGGCTGGCATGGCGATCACCGGGTTCGGCATGGGCTCGGCCATCTCGGTGGCGTCCACCGCCATCCTCAACAACGTACCGGCGCACCGCGCGGGCATGGCCTCGTCGGTGGAAGAGGTGTCGTACGAATTCGGTGGCCTGCTGGCGGTGGCGATGCTGGGCAGCCTGAGCGCGGCGATGTATGGCGCCTTCCTGCCGGCCTCGGCCGACATGCCCGAGCTTGCCCGCGAAGGCTTCACCCAGGCGCTGCACGTGGCACGCGAAAGCGGGCAGGGCGAGTGGTTCGCACTGGCTGCGGCCGCGTATGACCGCGGCTACCAGATCGTGCTGCTGGTGATCACGGTGATGCTGGCGCTGGGCGCGACGATCATCGCGCGCCTGCTGCGTGGCCGCGTCGGCAGCCGCGAGGGCGCGGCCGATCGCGTAAAATAAGGCGATGAGAACCAGCAAGCGCGACCGCATCCTCGACGCCGCCGTCAACGTGATCAATCGTGACGGCGTGCGTGCGGTGACCTTCGAGTCGGTGGCGGCCGAGGCCAAGCTGACCCGTGGCGGCCTGCTGTACCACTTCCCGTCGCGCGAGGCACTGCTGCGCGGCATCGACGAGCACCTGGTGCAGGCCTGGGAGACGTCGATGGAATCGCTGCTGGGCAAGGGTGCGGAAGAAGCATCGGCGCTGGAGCGCTACCAGACCTTCGTGCGCGTCTCGGCACAGAGCGCTACCCGTGCCGAACTGATGTTCATGCTCGAATCGGCCGACCCTGACGCTGATGAGCGTCCTTGGGGCCCGGCGGTACGGCGTTGGGCGCCGTTGCCGCCGTCGGCCGGGCAGAATGACCCGGCCGCGCTCGACAATTTCGTGGCACGGCTGGCCGCCGATGGCCTGTGGATCTACGAGGCGATGTACGAAGGGCAGCTGGATGAAAGCGTGCGCGCCCAGGTGGCCGAACGCATCGCCGGGCTGCTGGCGAAGCCCGATGGGTCACCGCCCTTGTAGAGTCGAGCTATGCTCGACTGTCTTGTAGAGTCGAGCCATGCTCGACTGCCTTCCGGTCAGGCCACAAAATCCCGCGCTTCGCGCGATAGTCGACCAGCGGTCGACTCTACCCGGCCTGCACTGCGGTCGCCGCCAACCACGCCCGTGGCGAAGCCCCCAATCGCTTGCGGAATGCCTTCGACAGCGACGCGGTATCGGCAAACCCCACCTCGATCGCCACCTGCTTGACCGCCACGCCTGCCCGCAACTGCGCGCAGGCCAGGCTCAGCCGCCAGTCGAGCAGATAGCTGGCCGGCGTCGCCTGCATCACGTCCTTGAACACGGCCGCGAACGCGCTGCGTGACATGCCGGCGGTCGCGGCCATGCGTGGCAGCGTCCATTCGTCCTGCGGTGCCTGGTGCATCGCCACCAGCGTGCGTGCCAGCCGCGCGTCGGACAGCCCGCGCATCAGCCCATGGCTGACGCCTGCTGCATCCGGATGGTCCACCACCCAGCGCAGGACCTGGATCAGCGCCACCTCGAACAGGCGGTTGGTCAGCAGCCGTGAACCGCAGCGCTGGCGGTCGGCCTCGGTGAACAGCAGGTGCAGGGTGTCGTCCAGTTCGGTGATCGCGGCCAGCGGCACCACCATCACCGTCGGCAGCGACTGCACGATCGGATTGCGCGCGCCGCCATCGAAGTCCAGCGTCGCGCAGGTGAAGTCCGGGCCATCCAGTGGGGCATTGAAGAACACGTGGTGCAGCGGCTGCGGGTACAGCAGCAGGCTGGGGGTGTCGATCTTCAACCGTGGCAGCGCGGTATCGCCATCGGGATGGCGCACCTCCATCTCACCCCGGCGCAGGATGTGCAGGAACGCACGACCGGGCTGCGGCTCGAAGACATGGCGCCCGCACAGCGGACCGCTGTGGAACAGCGCGGCCTGCACCCGGAAGCGTTCCAGCAGGGAGGAGAGGCGATCGGGTGCGGAGGCGTCGAGGGGAAGGTTCATGGACGTATGGACAACATATCCGGCTTATTAAGTGAGATGTGTCCAGTGAGTCTACCTAGGATGAGCGGGTCGTCCAATCCCGGGCGCTTTCCCAAGGAGATCCACCATGTCCCGTGTCCCCCTGATCGATGCCGCCAACACCACCGCCGACCGCCAGGCCCTGCTGGGCCAGGTCCACGCCGCGTTCGGCGCCACCCCGGCCATGTTCCGCGCCGTGGCCAACTCGCCGGCCGCCCTGCAGAGCATGTGGGGTTCGTTCGGCGCGCTGGGCGGCGGTCGCCTGTCGCCGCTGCTGGGCGAGCAGATCGCCGTGGCCATCGCCAACCGCAATGCCTGCGAGTACTGCCTCGCCGCGCACACGGCATTGGGCCGCAAGGCCGGCGCCAGCAGTGAGCAGATGGCCGCCGCGCAGATCGGCCAGTCCAGCGATCAGGCCACGTCGGCGGCGCTCGACTTCGCGCTGAAGGTGGTCGAGCAGCGTGCGCAGATCGCCGACGGCGACGTGCAGGCGCTGCGTGCGGCGGGCTTCGATGATGAGCAGATCGTGGAGATCCTCGCGCATGTGGCGCTCAACCTGTTCACCAACTACGTCAACGTTGCGTTCGACGTGCCGGTGGACTTCCCGAAGGTGGCCCTGCGCTGAGATGTATCAGGCCAGGAGCGCCTTGCTCCCGGCCGTTCTCAGCTGTCGTGGCCGTCGTCCGGCCGAAGCCGTTCGGGATGGGTATACACATTGAACCCGCTCTCCCGCGCGAACCCGACAAGGCACAGACCGGCGCTGCGGGCCAGGTCGATCGCCAGCGCGGTCGGCGCCGACACCGCGGCCAGCACGCTGGCGCCGGCGCGTACCGCCTTGCTGACCATTTCGTAGCTGGCGCGGCTGGAGATCACCAGCAGGCCGCCGTCGATGGCGTGCTCGTTGTGATGCAGCGCGCCGATCAGCTTGTCCAGCGCATTGTGGCGACCGACGTCCTCGCGCACCCAGCCGATCCGGCCGCTGGCATCGGCCCAGGCCGCGGCATGGGTCGAACCGCTCACCGCATTCATCGGCTGGTGCTGCGCCAAGGTGGCCAACGCCCGCTGCAGGGCGGCCGGCGGGTAACTGCGTCGCTCGCGGATCTGCGGCAGCGGGCGCAGCACTTCTTCCAGCTGGCGCGTGCCACACAGGCCACAACCACCGCGACCGGGCAGCAGGCGCCCATTGGCCGGGTCCAGGTCGGCGCCGGGCGCCTCGTCGGCCACGGTCATCTGTAGTTCGATGCCTTCCAGCTGCGGGCGGACGTCGATCGACAGCAGCTGCGCGGGGGTGTCGATCAGCCCTTCGCTCAGCGAAAACCCGAGTGCGAAATCTTCCAGGTCGCACGGGGTGGCCATCATCACCGCGAAGGCGGCGTCGTTGTAGCGCAGCGCCACCGGTACTTCTTCGGCCACCACGTCGACCTGCTGCTGGTGCCCCTCGTTGCGCCAGCGCTGCAATGGGCGCTGGGCCGTGCCGGCTGGCGGGGTATGCGGCGGGATCGAATCAGGCATGCAACGCGTCCGGGCAAGGGAGAAACGCGGGCGGGCCACCGCCTGCGGTTTCGAGAATAGCGCAGTGGTCGCTCGCAGACGCGGCTGTAACCGTTGCCATGGCAGCGTGTGTTGAAAACAGCCCGCCCCCTCTGGCGAAGCAGCGTGGGCCGTGCTTGACTGTGGGGCTGGCCAAGCAGTTGAAACCACCGCTGGCCGGCGTTGTGCCGTTCTTTGCTGCGTTCCTCCCGCCAGGTTCCCGAACATGTCCGAGCAGAAGCCGCCGCGTTACAAGCCCTACAACCAGCCCGCCGGTGGCTGGGGTGCCGCCGGCGCTACCGCCAAGGTGCTGCTGCAGCAGAGCGTGATCGGCAAGGGGTCGAAGGCGCTGCTGGCGATGAACCAGCCCGGCGGCTTCAAGTGCCCGAGCTGCGCGTTCCCCGATGCCGACGAACGCAAGAAGCTGGAATTCTGCGAGAACGGCGCCAAGGCGCTGGCCTGGGAAGCCACCCAGTTCCGGGCCGGTCGTGAGCTGTTCGCCCAGCACACCGTCACCGAACTGATGGCGCAGACCGATTACTGGCTGGAGATGCAGGGCCGGCTGACCGAGCCGATGCGCTACGACGCGGCGACCGATCATTACGTGCCGTGCAGCTGGGACGAGGCCTTCGCACTGATCGGCCGCCACCTGCAGGCGCTGGACAGCCCGCACCAGGCCGAGTTCTACACCTCCGGTCGCACGCCCAACGAAGCCGCGTTCCTGTACTCGATCTTCGTGCGTGAGTTCGGCACCAACAACTTCCCGGACTGCTCGAACATGTGCCACGAGCCGACCAGCCGTGGCCTGCCGCCGGCCATCGGCGTGGCAAGGGCACCATCGTGCTGCAGGATTTCGAGCATGCCGAGGCGATCTTCGTGATCGGCCAGAACACCGGCACCAATTCGCCGCGGATGATGAGCAATCTGGTCGAAGCGCGCAAACGCGGCATCCCGATCGTGGCGGTCAACCCGATGCCCGAGCGCGCGCTGATCCGCTTTGCCGAGCCGCAGGACGTGGTGCAGATGGCCACGTTCGGTTCGACCGAGATCACCAGCGAGTTCGTGCACATCCGCATCGGCGGCGACCTGGCCCTGATCAAGGGCATGATGAAGGTGATGTTCGAGCGCGAAGCGCAGGGCGAGCGCGTGCTCGACCACGACTTCCTGGCCGAACACACCGTGGGCCTGGAGGCGCTGCGCGAGGACGTGCTGGCGCAGGACTGGGACCAGATCGTGCAGGTGTCCGGCATTTCGCAGGCGCAGATCCGCCGGTGTGCGGAGATCTACATCCGTTCCAAGGCCACCGTGATCTGCTACGGCATGGGCCTGACACAGCACCAGTACGGGTCGCGCCTGCTGCAGCAGGTGGCCAACCTGCTGATGCTGCGCGGCAACTTCGGCAAGCCCGGCGCTGGCATCGGGCCGATCCGCGGGCATTCCAACGTGCAGGGCGACCGCACCGTCGGCATCGACGAGAAGCCCAAACCGGCCTACCTGGACCGCGTGCAGCAGGTGTTCGGCTTCGATCCGCCGCGCGAGCACGGCCATCACGTGGTCGAGTCGATCGAAGCGATGCTGGATGGCAGTGCCAAGGTGTTCATCGGCCTGGGCGGCAACTTCATCCATGCGGTGCCCGACACGCCGCGCGCGTACGAGGCGATGCGCGGCCTGGAGCTGACGGTCGGCATCGCCACCAAGCTCAACCGAGGTCATCTTGTTCATGGCCGCGATGCGCTGATCCTGCCGGTGGTGGCGCGCTCGGAGCGCATCGTTACGCCGGCCGGCGAGCAGTTCGTCACCATCGAAGACGCGATGTCCAATGTGACTGCCTCGCGCGGTGTGCTGGAACCGGTCAGTGCGGAGGTATTGCCCGAGGTCGAAATCGTCTGCCGCATGGCGATGGCCACGCTGCCGCACAGCAGGGTCGACTGGGCCGGGTGCATGCATGACTACACACCCATCCGCGAACTGATCGCCGCCGTGTACCCGGAGATCTACACCGGCTTCAACGAGCGCATCCAGCAGCCGCACGGCTTCCATCTGGACATTCCGCCGCGCCGCCGGGTGTGGCCCACGCCGAACGGCAAGGCCAACATCCTGGTGATGCCCGGTCTGGACGTGGACGATCCGGTGCACGACCCGGACATGCTGCGGCTGGCCACGGTGCGCTCGCACGATCAGTACAACACCACCATCTACAGCTACAACGACCGCTATCGTGGCGTCTACAACGATCGCATGGTGTTGTTCATGAACATCGAGGACCGGCTGGCGCGCGGGCTGGAGAAAGAAGCGCTGGTCAGCCTGGAGACGATCAGTGGCGATGGCGTGCAGCGGCGCATCGAGGGCCTGACCGTACTTGACTACCCGATGCCACGCGGCGCGCTGGCCGGTTACTACCCGGAACTGAACCCGTTGCTGCCGCTGGACTACTACGACCGGATCAGCGGCACGCCCGCGGCCAAGTCGATCCCGGTGCGGATGAGCGCAATGGTGGCGGCGATTGCGTGACGCGCGCATCGGCTATCATCAACGGGTGAACCTGCCTGGCCTGCTGCTGCGATGGATGTTGCTTGTTGCCCTGGTGCTGAACGCACCGGCGCTGGCGCTTGCCTCATCGCCGTACACCATGGCCGCCGATGCGGATCACTGCGCCGCACCGCATTCCGCTGCCATGCCCGGATGCTGCGACGAGGCAGCATCAACGGTCTGCCAGAGCAATGAGTGCGAATGCCCGCCGGCCTGTCTCGGCATGCTGGCCGCTCTGATCGGAACGCCGGCGTCGCCCTGGCGTGAGGCGCCTCTGGTGGCCAGCGCCCAGCAACGCGCATCGCCGCCAATGCCGGACCCGTTGCGGCCGCCCATCGGTTGATTCCCTGCAGGCCTCAAGCGCCTGCCGTAGCTGCTCGTCTTACTTACGACCCTGCCTGCGCCTTCGATGCGCAGGCGGCGGGCCCCGCATTGCCCGCATCTGCAAAGGAATCAACACCATGAACCGTTCTCTCTCCCTCGGCCTGCTGCTGGGCACCGTGCTGGCCACGACCGCCTGCGCACGTGCTTCCGAAGAATCGCCTGCCGCGCCGCTTGCCAGCGAAGCCCTGGCGGCACCGATCAAGTCCAGCCCGTCGCAGGTGGACCCGGCACTGCCCATTGCCATCGTGCACAAGACCGCCAGCTGTGGCTGCTGCGGCATCTGGGTCGGTCATCTGAAGGCTGCCGGCTTCCAGGTGGATGTGCGCGACACCGATGACATGAACCCGATCAAGGTTCGTCTGGGTGTTCCGGTCGGCAAGGCCTCCTGCCATACCGCCGAGATCGGCGGCTACGTGGTCGAAGGCCACATTCCGGCCGGGGACATCAAGCGCCTGCTGGCCGAACGGCCGGCCGCGCGTGGGCTGGTGCTGCCCGGCATGCCGGCCGGCTCGCCGGGCATGGAAATGCCGGACGGCTACGTGCAGCCGTATACCGTTGAGCTGGTGCGCACCGATGGCACCACCGAGCCGTTTGCCCAGCACGGGCAGGGCGGCTGACAGTCGCGGGTGCCGGTCGTCCTGACCGGCACCCTTCGGAGAGCCGAGCCCACCCTCGGCTTGCGTTTTGTAGCGTCGAGCCATGCTCGACTGCTCTGCTTCAGTCGAGCATGGCTCGACTCTACAGAATCAGCGGGCCCCAGCGACTTCCTTGGCCAGCTGTGCGTCGAACTTCTGTTCGGCCGCATCCGCGTAGGCCTTGCAGGTCAGCGCCTTGGCGCTGGCCCTGGCACCCGCAGCATAGTCCCAGTTGCTGGCGCCCGGGTGCGGGGTCAGCAACAGGTCGCAGGGCAGGCCGCGCACCGTAGCGAAGCTGCGTCGGTAGTCCTCGACCAGGCGCGGATAGCGGGGGTTGCCCTTCAGCTGGTAGCCCGGTGCACTCAGGCTGTCGGCATAGGCGATGCGCACCGGCTTGCCATCGCGGGTATCGGTCCAGGTCCAGGCGGTGCTGCCTGGGGTGTGCCCCGGCATGAAGTGCGCGGTGAACGCGATGCCGCCCACCGTGACCACCTCGCCATCCATGATGATGCGGTCGGCATTGGCCGGCGGATAGGTGATGTCATCACCGAAGTGCAGGTCGTTGCTGCCGCCGCGCGCCAGCAGCACCGCTGATTCGGCGTTGGCCGCTACTTTCGCACCGGTACGGCGCTTCAGCTCCGCCACCGGCCCGGCATGGTCGGCGTGTGCGTGGCTGAGCAGGATCAAGCGCAGGTCCTGCGGCGCCACGCCGCGCACCTTCATGTTGCTGATGAGGTGGCTGGCCATCTGCGGCATGCCGCCGTCGAGCAGCACCGCGCCGTCGGCGGTCTGCACCAGCAGCGCGGTCAGGTCCTGCGTGCCGATCTGCCAGGTGTGGTCGGCGATCTGCAGCGGCGCCATCGGCTGCAGCCACGAGGCGTCCACGGTGTAGGCCCGCAGCTGCGGCAAGGGCGCTTCGGCAGCGCTGGCGTGGGTGATCGGAAGTACTGCGGCGAGCATGAGGGCGAGCATGTGCGGGCGCATGTGAAAGGGGTATCGGGAAGGTGGATCGAGGCTAGCACGGTGCTTTCCGATGCCGTTTCGATCATTCCTCATGCCTGCCATGAGCCGGGGTTGCGGGTGCCGGAATATTGGCGCGACAACTGCCGTGAAAGGGCGATGCAGTTCGCAACGTGTTCGCATCGCACGGGGTAGCCTGCACCGACCACAAGGAAGGAGCAGGCGCATGTGCATTGTGTGCAATCCAGGGGCCGCAGTATTCCTGCAGGCACGTCGCGAATTTCTCGGCGGGATGGTCGGGTTGGGGGCAGCGGTGCTGGCCGGGGCGGCCGTACCGCTGGCGGCGTTCTCCGCTACACCTGCGCCAAACCTGGCCGGGCCGGCGGATCGGATTTTCCATGGCGGTCCGATCCATACGCTCGGGCCCAAGGGCAAGGTGCAGGCTGTCGCGGTTCGCCAGGGGCGGATCCTGGCCACGGGCAGCCACGAGGAGGTCATGCTGCATCGGGGGCGCCAGACCGATGTGGTCGACCTGCGCGGCAGGGCGCTGCTGCCAGGCTTCATCGACCCGCATATGCACTCGGCGATGGCGATGCTGTCCGACTGGGTGGACGTGACGCCGTTCAGTACCGGCACGCTGGCCGAGGCGCTGTCGAAGATCGGTGCTGCCGCGAGTGCGAGCAAGCCCGGCGAATGGGTGGTCGCGCAGGGTATCGACCCCTCGCTGATGCCCGGCAAGGCCATCACGATGCAGGCGCTGGACGATGTGGCGGCCCATAATCCGGTGTTCGTGCTGGAGTCCAATGGGCACATCGCCTACAGCAACACCAAAGGATTCGCTGCGGCCGGTGTCACCGATGCAACGCCAGATCCCGACCAGGGGCGCTACGATCGAGCGGACGGGAAGCTCACGGGGCGCATGCAGGAATCTCCTGCGATGAAACCGTTCATGGCGGCAATGCCGATGCCCAGCCCGGAACGCTATGCCGAGCTGATCCAGCAGTTGTTCGCGGATGCGACCAAGGCGGGCTGCACCAGCCTGCATGACGCAGGCATTGGCACCGGCGGCACGACGGACCTGGACGTGCTCAATGGGGTGATGGCGAAGAATCCCCCCATCCGCTACTCGGGATTCCTCACCTCCGATCTGATGGACGACTGGATCAAGCGCGGCCTCAGGCCCGGCGATGGCAACGATCGATTCCGCCTGACCGGTATCAAATTCTGGTCCGATGGCTCCAACCAGGCGCAGACAGGCTATCAGCGCGAGAACTATCTGGGTTCGGACAAGCGAGGCGCATTGAACTACACCGAAGCCGAGTTGATAGCCGGGGTGCAGCGCGCGCACGACCTCGGTTGGCAGGTGGGAATCCATGCGAATGGTGATGCGGCAATCGACACCACGCTGAACGTCTACCAGGCGGTGCTGGCAAAGACCCCGCGCGCCGATCATCGCCATCGCATCGAGCACTGCAGCGTGCTGCATCCTGAGCAGATCGTCCGCCTGGGCGATCTGAAGGTGTCGCCTTCGTTCCTGATCGGGCACGTGTACTACTGGGGGAAAGCCTTCCGGGACAACATCCTCGGCCCGCAGCGCGCTGATCTCTACGATCCCTGCCGGTCGGCGCTGGCGGGCGGTCTGCGCATTTCGCTGCACTCCGATTTCAACGTCACCACCATCGAACCGTTGCGCTACATCGACAACGCGGTGAACCGGCGCATGCGTGATGGCGGCGAAGTGTTGAACCCGGAAGAGTGCATCAGTGTCGAGCAGGCGCTGCGCGCAGTGACCATCGATGCGGCATGGCAGTGCCGGGTGGACGACATCGTCGGCAGCCTGGAGCACGGCAAATACGCTGACATGGTCATCCTCGACCGCGATCCGCTCACGATCGATCCGGCGAGGATCATCGACCTGAAGGTGATGGAAACCTGGCTGCAGGGTGAGCGGCGCTACGCCGCCTGATCCGGGGCGTGTGGCCTGGGCCCGGGGCAACATCGCCCCGGGCCCCGTGCAGGTTCAGTACCGGTACTGCCACCCCAGCGTCAGCACCCGGCCGCGCCCGGAGAAGTAGCTCGGGTTCGACGGCGTGGTCTGCGAGTAGTAGCTGATGTACTGCTTGTTGGCGAGGTTCTGCACGCCCAGCGTGAAGGCGTGTTTGTCCAGCGCATAGCGCGCGACCAGATCCACGGTGGTGTAGCCCTTGAACTCGGCCACGCGTGCCCCCTGCAGGTCGAAGTCGCGGTCGAAGGCATGGCTGGCCTGCAGGCGGGTGCTCAGCTGCGGCGTCCAGTTCTGTTCCCAGAACGCGGTCAGTCGGTTCGGTGCGATGTTGACGCCGGCCAGGTCGCTGTCCAGCTGGCCATCGACGTTGGCGTCGTAGCGGCCGTTGGCGCGCGCATAGCCCAGGCCAAGGCGGCTCCCCCCCAGCCGCAGCCGCAGGTTGCTCTCGAAACCCTCCACGCGGGTGGCCTGGCGCTGCACGTTGTAGGCATCGATGCCTGCGTCGTAGACCAGCACCGAGCCGAGCTTCGATTCGGAGGTGTAGTACGCGATATCGCCACTGAAGCGGCCATCGTCGTACTCCAGGCCGATCTCTCGGTTGTCCGACACCACCGGTGACAGGTCCACCAGGCTTTCCACGCGCTGGCCGTCCCGGTTGATCGCGCGCAGCACACGGCCGACATCGGCCACGGTGTAGCCCTCGGAGTACGAGGCATAGGCATTGAGGCGATCGTTGATGTACCAGACCGCGCCGAAGTTGGGCAGGGTCTCGCTCATGGTCGGCTTGCCGCCAGCCACCTTGCGTGCGCCGTAGCGGGGCAGGGTGGTGTAGTCGCCTACTTCCAGTTCGCCCTTTTCGTAGCGCAGGCCGCCGGACAGCATCAGGTGGTCGGTCGGCCACCAGTGCAGCTGCAGCAGCGGCGACAGGCTCTGGTAGGTGGTCAACGGCACCCAGTTCATGCCGCTGGCCAGCAGGACCTGGTGGGTGCGGTCACGCAGGCCGTCCAGGCCCAGGGTCACGTCCAGCGTGGTGCCGGCGATGCGGCTCCAGCTCTGGGTGAGCTTGAAGCCACGCTTGTCCGATTCGTTCTGGGTCTGGTCCCAGGCGGCATTGGCGCCGGTGTTGCCCCACGGGTCCCACTGGCTGGCGCCGTAGCGGCCTTCGAAGTCGACCGCGAAGGCCTGGGCCTGGAAGCGGCCACCGAGCAGATCGGCGGCGCTGTAGTCCAGCGTCAACGAACGCGAGCGGTTCATCGGCGGGTCCAGAGGGGTATCGCCGGGCACCGAAAGGGTCGGGCGACCGCTGCGGTAGTCACCGTTCACCGCCAGGTAGTTGTCCAGCCCGCGCAGCTCGTAGCGGTTGGCCATCAGCTGCAGGCGATGGCCCTCGGCAATGTTCCAGCCGAGTTTGGCGAACACGTTCGAGGAGGTCGAATCCATCAGTTCGCCCTGCGCGTTGGTGCCGATCGAGCGCCCCTCGCCGTCATGGAACAGGCCCTGGCGCTCGTAGGCCAGGCCGGCCACCAGATCGAACTGCTCGCCGCGCATGCCCACCAGCGCCGAAGCGCGCTGGCCGTTGTCGTCGTGGCGGCGAGGCAGGGCGGCGCTGTAGCTGAGGTTGCTGTCGAACAGGAACGCCCCGGGTTCGCTGGGCGCGCTGCGGGTGATGATGTTGACGATGCCGCCGGTACCGCCAATGCCCTGCAGGGCGTTGGCACCGTGGATGACTTCGATGCGTTCGATCATCGCCGCATCGATGGTGTGCGAGTCACGCGAGCCATCGCGCAGCGGCGTGGACTGCGGCACGCCGTCGACCATGTACAGGATGCCGCGGCCGCGCATGGTTTCGCCGTAGTTGGACATCTTCTCGCGGGCCGGCGCAAACGCCGGGATCTGTGACGAGAGTACGCGCGAGACATCCGAGCCCAGCGCCAGCTGCTGCGCGATGTCCTCGCGGGTCAGCACGGTGATGGTGTTGGGCATGGCGGTCTCGCCCTGCGGCATGCGTGCGGTGGACGCCGATACCGTGACGCGGGCCAGGGAGGTGGCCGCGGCCTGCGGCGCGGGGCGCGCAGGCGCGGTAGCCTTGGCCGGTGCCGGTGCAGTGGCCGCCACACTCAGCACGAAGACGCCCGGCGAGCGTTCCTGCAGCGCCAGGCCCTGGCCGGCCAGCAGGCGCTGCAGCGCCTCGCGCGGGGTGTAACGGCCGTCCAGTGCCGGAGCGTTGCGTCCGCCTACGCTTTCCGCGGCGAACAGCAGCTGGATGCCGCTCTGCCGGGCCAGCGCGTTGAGCGAGGCCTGCAGGGAACCTGCGGGCAGGTGGAATTCCACGGCGGCCGGTGCCGATGTCTGGGCGGCGACGGGCAGTGCTGCGCACAGGCAGGCGGCAAGCAGGGTGGGGGCCAACCGGCGCAGTGCGGCAGGCGGAACAGGGCGGGTCATGTGGAGGTCCTTCGGAGGGGTTCAGACACCTGCCGGATGGGAGGGTGCACAACCCACCCTCGCAACGCGATCAATCGCGGGCGCGCAGGTGCAGGCTGCCGTCGGCGGCGGTCTGCAGCTGCACCGGCAGGATGTCCGGCAGCAGTGCCACGGCGGTCTCGGCGCGATCGGCATCGAACACGCCCGAGACCAGCAGCGGGCCCAGCGCCGGGTCATCCAGCACGATCGGGCGGTCGTGGTAGCGCTGCAGGATGCGCAGCACCTCCGACAGCGGCAGCCGATCGAACTGCAGCCGCCCGTGGGTCCAGTCGGCCCGGTCCGGGCTGACCGCTTCGGGGGGCGACAGCGATCCTGCCTGGGCGAGCAGGCGCTGGCCCGGCTTCAGCCGTTGCTCGGCCTCGCTGCCGTCGACGCGCACGCCCACCTCGCCGCGCCACAGGGTCACCTCGCTCAGATCACCCTGGCGGTCCACGTCGAACACGGTGCCGTAGTTGCGAACATGCACCGGACCGGCATCGACCTGGAAGCGGCGCCAGGCCGAGTGCTGCACCTCGAAGCGCGCCTGGCCGCGCACCAGCAGCACCTGCCGCGAGCGCAGATGGCGGCGCACCTGCAGGCGGGTACCGGCATCGAGCAGCACATGGCTGCCGTCGGGCAGGGTGACGTTGCGGCGTTCGCCGACGGCGGTCTGGTAATCGCGTACCTGCCAGGCCGGGTCGGCCGCCAGCAGGGTGCCCGCGGCCACCAGCAGCAACGCCAGCGCGGCCTTGGTGGGGCCAGCACTACGCCCGCGCAGCAGTGCTTCAGGGCTGGGCATCGGGAAGCGCTGCTTCAAGGCATCGCGGTGCTGCTCCAGCATCTGCTCGGTGGAGGCGGATGGCGGTGGCGGTTCGGAAGGGGCGGGCGTGCGGCTCATTGCAGCCCCGCGTGCAGGCGGCAGTCGGCCATTGCCAGGCGCAGGTGGCGTTCCACCGCCTTCAGGCCGATGCCCATGCGCAGGGCAACCTCCGCCTGTGGCAGCTCGTGGATCTTGTGCAGGATGAAAACCTGCTGGCGTCGGCAGGGCATCCGCTCGATGGTGATGCTCAAGTACTCAAGTGCGTGCATGCCCTGCGCCTGCTGCTCGGGCCCGGGGCGCGGGCAGGCGCCCTCGGGCAGTTCGGCGCGCGGCTCGACCCAGTGCCGGCGCAGGTCTTCGGCGCGGCAGCGGTCCACCGCCGCGTCGTGGGCGATCCGGCGCAGCAGCGCGATCGGTTGCCGTGCGTCATGCGCGGGCGGTCGCTCCAGCAGGCGTACGCAGACGTCGTGGACCACTTCGCGGGCCAGTCCGGGCGAGCGGAAGCGGCGGCGCAGGTAATCCACCAGTTCCTCGTAGTGGCGCACCAGCGAAGACACCAGCGGCAGCGCAGGCGGGTGGGGTGAAGGCAGCTGGGACATCCGGACCGGCAGCAAGGACGAAGGGCGGGCGCGGGGAGGGTATCCCTGCGCGATGACGCAATACTAATGGGAACCGTTCGCGTTTGCTATGCGCATCCGGCCGCGCCGATTGTTCGCGGCGGCTGGAAAGTGAAACCACGATCATCGGCTGGAGCGCAGAATCGGCGCGGGCTAGCCTGCCTGGGGATTCAAGGAGATCGACGGATGCATGTGATTCTGGTGATCACCGCAGGCGTGCTGCTGCTGGGGGTGTTCCTGTTGTTCGGCCATCTGTGGAGCGTGGGCACCTCGCAGCTGCCCACGGCGCTGATCGCATTCATCGCCACCTGGCTGCTGGTGGCCGTGGCCAACATGTGGGTGGGGGTCAGCAAGGCCGGTTATGCAGTGCGCGAGGAGCTGCCGATCCTGCTGCTGGTCTTCGCCGTGCCGGCGCTGCTGGCCGGTTTCCTGTACTGGCGCCTGGCGCGCTGAGGGAGTTCCATGAGTACCCGACTGCGCCTGCCCGCGCTGCGCCACCGCGATGGCCATCATGCACGCGTGACCTACGAAGAACTGTTCTTCGACCTGGTCTACGTGTTCGCGGTCACCCAGCTCAGCCATCACCTGCTGCACCACCTGGATCTGGCCGGCGTGCTGCAGACGCTGGTGCTGTGGTTCGCGGTCTGGCTCGGCTGGCAGTACGCCTGCTGGGTCAGCAACTGGTTCGACCCTCAGGCGCCGCGCATCCGTGGCCTGTTGTTCGCGACCATGCTGCTGGCGCTGTTGATGTCCTCGTCCATTCCCGAGGCATTCGCCGACCGCGCATGGATGTTCGCCGGGGCCTACGCCACGATGCAGGTGGGGCGAACCGCGTTCGTGCTGCTGGAGGTCGGCCGCAACCATCCGTTGGCGCCGAACTTCCGCCGCATGCTGGCCTGGGTCAGCGTCGCGGCCTGCTTCTGGCTGGCCGGCGCCGCGGCCGAGGGCAACCTGCGGCTGGCACTGTGGGCGGTGGCGGTGGCCTGCGAGTACATCTCGCCGATGTTCGGATTTGCGTTCCCGGGCATGGGGCGTTCGCACACCCGCGACTGGACCATCGAGGGCGGTCACCTGGCCGAACGTTGCCAGCTGTTCGTCATCGTCGCGCTGGGTGAGACGTTGCTGGCCACCGGTGGGGTGCTCAGCGAGGTCGAGCACTGGAGCCTGCAGGTGGTATCCGCAGTGCTCGCCACCTTCGCTGGCACGATTGCGATGTGGTGGCTGTACTTCGGCATCTCCAGCCGTGATGCCACCGAGGCCATCACCCACGCCGAAGACCCCGGACGGATGGGGGCCAACTTCCATTACGTGCACGCGCTGCTGATCGCCGGCATCATCGCCACCGCAGTGGGCAACGATCTGGTCATGGACCACCCGGCGGCGGCCGTCACCACGGTGTACGCCACCGTGATGGTGGCGGGCCCGCTGATCTATCTGCTGGGCAGCGCCCTTTACAAGCGCGTGGTCTATGGGCACGCGCCGCGCTCGCATCTGCTGGGCGCCGCCGCGCTGCTGGTGCTGGGCCTGGCGTTGCCATGGATGCACCTGCTGGCCGCCGGATGGCTGACCAGCCTGGTGCTGCTGGGCGTTGGACTGCTGGACACGCGGCTGAAGCGGCGCACCCGGCAGGTGCAGGGCTAGAACCCGCCGCCGGTCCTGAAGCCACCACCACCGCTGATGCCGCCGCCGCTGTGGAAGCTGCTGCCGCTGGAACTGGAGCTTGAACTCGATCTGGAACTCGAGCTGGAACTGGAACTGGAACTGGAACGAGAGCTTGAACTGCTGGATCCGCCCGCAAGCAGGTCGAACAGGCTGCCAGAGGAGCAGGTGGTGCTTCGGCTGCTGGTGGTGCTGAAGAAGGATGCGGCGACGGTGGCCGGGGCGGCGGCCCGGTAGCTCGGTGCCTCGTACGCCTGGCGCTCGATGTCCGCAGCGGCCTGGTAGCTCCTGCGCGCAGCCTGCAGGCTGTCCAGGCGCTTCTTCAGCACGGCCATTTCGCGGGTGTGCTCGCCCACCATGCCATCGATCTCGCCCAGGCGCAGGCGACTGCGATGGATGCGTTCGAGCACGGCATCGTCCTCGCCGGAGGCGGTGGCGGCGACGCGCCGGTACAGGTCGTCCATGCTCTTGGCCGACAGCGTGCGCGCCAGCGCGGTGAGCAGGGCGCCGCCTTCGGCATCGGTCCAGCTGCGGAAACCATCGATCTGTGCCTGCTTGGCATCCACGGTCTGCCGATGCAGCTGCTCGGCCAACAGTGCCTGCGCCACTGCGCTCTGTGCCGTCTGCAGCTGCTGGCGCAGCGGGTCGCCACCGGCTGCGGCGAGGGCGGCGTCGCGGGCCTGCTGCACCGGCTGGCGGGCCGTCTCGACGTCGGCACGGGCCCGGCCGGCATGTTCCTGCAGATAGGGCGGAAGCTCGACCAGCGTGGCGTACTCGCGACGGGCACGGTCGAAGCCGCACAGCTCGGCCAGCCAGCCATCGACCGTGCGCACCAGCGGCCAGCCGCGATAGGCCGCGCTGCCGAAGCTGCGACGGTGCAGGTACATGAAGATCGGGTCGGCCTGATAGGCGCCGGCCTTGGCGTCACGCTCCGACTGCGCAGAGGCGGCCATGCGCTCCACTGTGTCGGCGCGCGCCTCGGCCAGCTGCAGGTCGTCCTGCAGCGCCCTGTAGGTGGGTTCCGCTTCCAGCGTGGTGTCCACCTGGTTCTGCAGGGCCTGCCACTGGCCGCCGGCGGCGTCGCGTGTGGCAACGGCCTCCTGCGAGCGCTGCTGCAGCGACTGTTCGATGTCCAGCAGCGCCTGCAGCTCGTTGGCCAGCACCGCCGCTTTGCGATCGCGGCGCTGCAGGTCGGCGCTGGACTGCTGCAGCAGGTCCCTGGCCACCACCGGCGGCGAATCAGTGGCGGCCTCGGCCTGCAGGCGTGCCAGTGTATTGAAGTCTTCGCGGACCCGGCCGTGCAGCGCTTCCTGTTCCTTGATCAGTTCCCGGCACTGGTCGCCACGCGTGGCCAGTTGTGCCTGCACCTGGCCGATATCGGTTTCGACATCGGCAATCGCGTCGTTCAGATCTCTCATGTCAGTTCCTTACCCATCACCATTCGGTGATGTAGCCGCCGGTGGTGGGCATGCGGAAACGCGGCGACAGGCTGCCGCGCGGCTTGCTGCCGATCTGGTCGTCCTCGATGATGCCGTTGTCCTGCTTGTCCGCGGCAACCCGGTTGTAGGTTGCCTCCGGCACGCGCACGGCGAACAGCGAGGCCCATTCGTCCTTGCCGGTTTCCTCATTGCGGATCAGCAGTTCGGTGGCCTTGCCGGCCTCGTCCAGTGCTTCGGTCACCAGGTAGTAATTGCGGCCACCGTTGGCCTTTTCGTTGTAGCGCCAGACGCCGGTGCGCTCATCGTCGCGATTGACGATGCGGTAGACCAGGGTCTGCGACAGCAACGCCACCAGCTGGGCGACCTCGTCCATCGCCGGCCCGGCCTCGGCCAGTGTCTCGACGCGGATCAGCTGGGCGGCCTGGTCCAGCGCGCGTTCCAGCCGTTTGCGGTCCTCGCCAGCAACGCCCGTGGCCAGGCCGTCGGCCTTGAGCTGGGCCAGCCGTTCGTTGAGCGCGGCCAGTTTGTCGGCACTGCCGATCAGGTCCTTCAGGGTGGTCACCGCCTGGCCGGCCGCGGCGACGTCCCCGGCGCGAAGTGCGACGTCGCCGCCGGTATAGGCGCGTGCGCGTACCTTCTCGGCGTCCGGTGTAAGGCGTGCTGCTTTTGCGGCCGCGTTTGTGGTGTCCAGCAGTTCGCTGGCATCGATGGCCTGGCCGAGGATGGTCACCCGCTCGGTCAGCGTGGGCAGGGTTTCCCTGGCCTGCGCCAGCAGCTGCGCGGCGGCCAGCCGGTGCTGTTCCACCTGGGCGGCTGCCTGTTCGCCGGTGGCGCTGCCGCCGCTGCTGATACGCGTGAGCTTGTCCTTGCGGATCAGGGTGGGCAGGTCCGCCATGGCGGCGGACACGCCGGCAAAGCGCCGCTGTGCTTCGGCCAGCGCGGCCTGTGCGCCTTCAGTCAGCGGCTGCAGGCGCTCACCGCTGGCGGTGGCACGTGGCAGCAGCCCCTGCAGGGCCTGTTCCTGCCCGGCCAGAAGGGCGCGCGCTGCGGCAGCCTCCTGTTGCTGCGCGGCCACCTTGTCGTTCAGCACCTGCACGTTCTTCTGCACGTTGCTCTCATGCACGAACGCACCGAAGCTGCGCGCCATCACCAGCAGCATGCCGAGCACCAGCAGCAGGAAGGCCGCCAGCAGCGCCCACTTCAACAGGCGGGCCCGATCGATCCAGCGCCGCGCCAGCCAGGCCTTCCAGCCACGCGGCGCGGCATAGAGGTAGCGCTGCTCACGCTGGGCCTGGATGCCGGCCTCGAGGATCTCGTCGGAGACCTCGATGCCCTGCGAGCGGTACAGCTCAAGCAGGCGCTGCTTCAGCGTCGCCTTGTCATGGCCGCTGTCGGCCAGCGCCTTCATTTCGGCATTGCGGTAGCGCAGCTGGTCGACCACATCCATGGTCAGCAGCGCATCCTGCAGCTCGGCAGGGGCCATCGTCGCACTCACCTCAACGCGACTCCGGGCTCGGCGGTGCCTGCAGCAGCGCGGCGAAACGCTGCTTGCCCTGTTCGACATACTCGGCGATCTCGGCCGAATCGCGGGTGGCCTGGCCACGCAGCTGCTCGATCTCCTGCAGCGAGGTCTCCTGGAAGCGCACCACCGCATCGACCAGCTTGCGCACCGAATCGACGCCGATGGTGGCGCCGTAGCCGGCCTTCAGGCCCTCGTGCAGTACTTCATCGCCGATGTTGGCCACCGCTTCCAGGCCCTTGGAAGTGCCCTCGGTCATTGCATTGAGCGCCTGGGTGGACTCATGCAGGCCCATCTGCGTGGTGAAGGCCAGGTTCAAGGCGGTGAAGCTGGTTTCATTGGTGGAGAAGAACACCACCGAGCGCTCGTTGACGCGGCGCTTGACCTCGTGCGACTGGTGCACGCGCAGCATGATCGCCTCGGAGGTGGCGTAGTTCACCTGCAGGTTCTCGGCCAGGTCCTTGGCCAGCTGGTAGCGCGACTCCTCGGCCTGGTTGTTGCGCAGGGCTTCATCGCGGGCCATCACCAGGCGGCCGGTGTCGGCGGCATCGGCCGCCGGGTCGGCCGACTCCACGCGCTGCTGCGCCTGTTTCAGCGCCTCGCGCGCATCGGCCAGCACCCGCTCCTGCAGCTTCAACAACTCATGCGCCTGGATTTCGGCATCCTTGATCGACAGGCGGAAGTCGCCGTACATCTCCAGCACGCGCGATTCGCGCTGCAGCTGCTCGGCCGAATCGCGGCTGACCTCCAGGAACGTACGGCGGATCTTCTCGAACCGGCTCGGAATGTCACCGCGGGTGACCTTCATCCACAGGTTCTGCAGGCGTTCGCCCATGTCGATCTTGCCGTCGCGCACCTGTTCGACCATGGTGCTGGCGTCGTCACGGATGCTGTCGAAGGCGCGGATGATCTCGGTATAGCGGTCGGACACCTTGGCCGAGCTGATTTCATCACGCATCACGGCATTGAAATGGCCGGACTGCTGCAGCACGCGGGCAATGGCCACCACGCGGCCCTGGTCGAGGGTGGACAGCTGCGAAACCAGCGCGATGGCCGGTGCGTTGTTGTCCTGGGGGGCGGCCAGGCCCAGGCTGCGCAGCGTGGCCATGGCGCGGTCGAGGTACTTGATCGGCGCGGTAGCGGCCGGCGTGGCAAGGAGAGTGTTCTCGGGCATTTCGACGGCTCCGGTCAGGACAAGCGATGAGGAACCTGCCGCGCCGAACGGGCAGGTTGCTGCGAAACAAAGGGGAAGGGGAGCGGCAGCCGGGTGCTGCACGGCAGGGCGGCCCGGTCGAGGGCCGCTGGCCCGGCAAGGGCGAGGATGATGTCCTGTTCAAGCATGGTGCATTCCCTGCAGATCGCCCCCCTGGCGATTCCGTGCCCATTGTAGCGGCGGTGACGGGCAGGTGAAGCCCCACCGATGGCAGGGTGGAGTAGCGTTGGCGCACATGCCGGTGCAGGCAAGCGAGGCCTTCGTGCAGAACCTACCGCAGTGGTTGATCTGGGCTGGACTGTCTGCCGTGTTCGCGGCGCTGACCGCGCTGTTCGCCAAGGTGGGCGTCAAGGGTGTCGACTCGGACCTGGCCATGGCCATCCGCACCCTGGTGGTGGCGGCGGTGATCCTGCCGCTGGTGGTGGTCACCGGCAAATGGTCCAATCCGCTGTTGCTGCCCGGGCGCACCCAGCTGTTCCTGGTGCTCTCCGCGCTGGCCACCGGTGCGTCGTGGCTGTTCTACTTCCGCGCGTTGCAGAGCGGCGAGCTGGCCAAGGTGGCGGTGGTGGACAAGTTCAGCGTGGTGCTGGTGATCGTGCTCGCTTATCTGTTGCTGGGCGAACGGCCCAGCCTGCGGGAGTGGAGCGGCATCGGCCTGGTGCTGGCCGGGGTGATCGTGCTGGCGACGAAGAAGTAGCGGACGCTGATTCAGTGGCCACACCGCTCCAGTAAAGCGGGGATTTCCTGTTTCAGGCAGTCCAGCACGGCGCGGACCCGGGGTGGCAGCGTTCGGCTGGGCTGCACCAACGCGTTGAGCGGGAAGGAAGGCACGGAAAACTGCGGCAGCAGTTGTACCAGCCGTCCCTGGGCAAGATCGGCGGCACAGGCCGGATACTGCAGTACGCCGATCCCTGCGCCTGCATGGATCAGCTCGTACATGGGGCGCCAGTGGCTGGTGGTGACCGACGTGGAGATAGCAGTGGCATCCAGCTTGCGGCCGGCACGCATGAGCGGAAGCTGCTCGCTGGAGAAGATGCCCTTGACGCGGATGAAGGGATGATCGCGCAGCGCCAGTGGCGTGCCCGGTGTTCCGTGGCGCGCCAGATACTCCGGTGTCGCCACCAGGCAGCGGTCGATATGGCCAAGCCGATGCGCCACATAGCCACCTTCCCCCAGCTTCCCCACCCGCAGTGAGATGTCGGCGCCTTCGGTGATCGGATCAACCACGGCATCATTGAGCATCAGGTCCAGGCGCAGCTGCGGGTGCGTCTCACGCACGCGCCCGAGGACCTGCGGCAGCACCGTCTCGCCGAAGCACTGTGCGGAGGCGATGCGCACCATCCCGCCGCGCAGATCACGGGTGGCAGTGGTGGCGCTGATGGTCCTTTCTGCCGCGTCGATCAATTCACGACTGCGGCGGTAGAACACCTGGCCTTCTTCCGTGCAGGTGAGGGCCCGGGCACTGCGCATCAACAGGCGGACGCCCAGATAGGCCTCCAGCCGTTCGATACGTTCGCTGACCGTGGGTTGGCTCAGCTCCAGCGACTTGGCAGCACCGGAAATGCTCCCGCATTCAACGACCCGACGATAGATGCGCGCAGCGGCAAGCAGATCCATACGTCCTCATTGTCGTTGGCGGGTGAAGCGGCTGATGGAGGCGCGCGATTCCGCCTCTCACTGGAAGGCTAGCCGAGTCCCGCCCGGGCCAGCAATTCGATGCGGCCGATATCTGCTATCGCCATTTCCTGCCTGTTCACTCGTGGGCACCGGGCCTATTCTTCGGCGGGTCCCACGGAGGGGCCGCGCCCACCGCTCGCTATGTGTGTGTCCTGGGCGTGCCAGCTTCGGTGCCTTGCCTGCCGTTGCGCGCTGAACAACCGGGGCCTGTCCTGCCCACCGATGCCCGCGATGGATCGCATGGCCGTGATGCAGGCACCTTCGAATGCCGAGATCCGAATCATGAACAGGGCGTACAAAGTCATCTGGAGTGCAGCCGTGTCCGCGTGGGTGGTCGTGGGCGAACTCGCCGCCGCACGGGGCAAGGACGGGCGGGGTCGACGTGCCGTACTCGCCGCCAGCACGGTACTTGCCGGGCTGGCACTGCTGCCCCAACAGGCACAGGCCACGGTCTACGCGCCCAGCAGCTGCAACAACGGCAGCGCGGTGGGGCCGGATGGTGTCGCCAGTGGTGCAGGATCCGCGCCCAGCGATGGCTCAGGCGTCTGGTCGAACGTGATTGGCTGCAATGCCAATGGCGGTGGATTCCAGGGCGTACAGATCATGGGGTACAACGCGCGCGCCACCGGCGGTGGCGCCGTGGCATTGGGCTACGCATCACTGGCAGGCGCGCGTGGTACCGGTGTCGGCATGCGCGCCTCGGCATCGGGAACCGCGTCCACCGCGTTGGGCCAGTGGACGCGCGCTACGGGCACAGGCAGCGTGGCCATTGGCGGCAACAACAACAGCAACACGGCCGATTCCGGTGCATATGCATCAGGCTCCGATGCGATTGCCATTGCCGGGCAGTCACGTGCCGAAGGCAGCGAATCGGTGGCCATCGGCGTGCGTTCACGTGCAGCCCGCAATGGAGACGTGGCGATCGGTTCCGATGCATTGGCCGATGGGACCAGCTCGAACCTGTCAGCGGTGGCGATAGGTCGCGGTTCCCAGGCGGTGGGCGAGGACGCCACCGCGCTGGGCAATTCATCCAGTGCACAGGCGTACTACGGCACCGCCGTTGGCAACTTCGCCACGGTCAGTGCCCGCAACGCGCTCGCGCTGGGCAACTCCTCCAACGCGTCCGGAGTGGCAGCCACCTCGATCGGCAACTTCTCTGCGGCGTCGGGCTCGAATGCCGTCGCGATCGGCGGCGGGGGCTTGCCTGGCTCTTTCGCAGGTGCGCGGGCTTCCGGCGCGGGAGCCATTGCGCTGGGCGGCAACGATGTGCGCGGCGCAGTGGCCGGCGCAGGCGATGCCATCGCCATCGGCGGTGAAGCGCAGGTGGCCGACGATGCGGCCTCCGGTATTGCCATCGGCCGTGGTGCGCAGGTTGCCGGTGGGGCTGTGAATGCCATCGCCCAGGGGGATGGTGCGCTTGCCCGCAATGCGCATGACATTGCCCTGGGCATGAATGCCGCGACCGCCGCCAACAGCAGCGGCAGCAACATCGCCATTGGTGATGGCGCCAGTACCGGTGGGCAGGGGCAGAACGTGGCCATTGGTGCGGGCGGTACGATGGCCACTGCGGGATCAGCCTCTGGCGGTGCAGTGGCCATCGGGCGCAACCAGCGTGCCGTGGGTGATGGTGCCGTTGCGTTGGGCGATCCCAATGCGGCCAATGGTACGGGAGCGGTGGCGCTGGGAGCGGACAATACCGCTGCGGCTGATGCACAGGGCAACGGTGCCGCCGACGGCGCGGTTGCAATCGGCAATGGCAACCAGGCGCTGGGTCAGGGGGCGGTCGCACTCGGTAATCGATCCCTGGCCGCGGCACCGGGTGCATTGGCGCTCGGCGATGGAGGCCAGGCGCAGGCTGCACGGGGTATCGCTCTGGGCGCTGGGGCGATGGCGGCCAACGCCAACGACGTCGCGCTCGGCGCGGCTGCGCAGACTGCGGCCGCCGTCGGCACCACCAGCGCGATCATCGATGGCCGCAGCTATGGGTTCGCCGGAACGGCGCCGAACAGCACGGTCAGCATCGGCAGCGGGGGGAGCGAACGTACCCTGACCAATCTGGCAGCGGGTCGCATTTCCGGTAGCAGCACTGACGCGATCAATGGCTCTCAGTTGTATGCCACCCATCAGGCCATCAATACCCTCAGCGAAGGCACGGTCAAGTACGACCGTAACGCCGATGGTACGGTGAACTACGAAAGTGTCACCCTCAATCCGGGCGGCAACGCCAGCCGTCTTGGCAACGTGGCGGTGGGCGGGCTGTCGGAGACCAGCACCGATGCGGTGAACGGCTCGCAGCTCTACCAGACCAACCAGAATGTCACCCAGTTGGGCGACACCCTGACCAGCATCGCCGGAGACACCAGCCAGGCCAACACCGATGCCAACGGCCTGGGCATCCGCTACGTGCGCACCAACGAAGCCGGCCTTGCCCAGAGCGACGCCTCGGCGCAGGGCCAGGGCAGTACGGCGGTGGGCTACGGTGCGACTGCCACCGGGTTGGACGCATTGGCGCTGGGGCGTGGCGCCCGTGCCAGTGTGGAGGGGGCGATTGCACTGGGGTCAGGTTCGGTGTCGGCACGTGCGTTGACACCGGACAGTGGCAGCATTGCGGTGGGCAGTGGCGGTGCACTGGTGCCGTTCAACACGACGGATCGCACGCTGTTGGGGGCGATCTCCGTTGGCAGTGACAGCACCTATCGGCAGATCAGCAATGTGGCCGATGGCAGTGATGCGCATGATGTGGTGACCGTGCGCCAGCTGACCGGGGCAATCGCCTCGGTAACGGAAACCGGTACGCGCTACTTCCATGCCAACTCGACCGAGGACGACTCCCTGGCAGCGGGTGTCAATGCGGTGGCAATCGGACCGAACACCGTCGTGAATGGCGACGATGGCATCGGCATCGGCAATGGCGCCCAGGTTGCGCAGAATGCGCCGGGTGGCATCGCGTTGGGCGAGCAGGCGCGCTCGCAGCTGGCCGACAGCATTGCCATCGGCACGCAGGCACTGGCCAATGCCGAGCAGGGACTGGCCATGGGCGCGGCCAGCGTGGTCTCTGTTGGCGGAGGCGTTGCGCTGGGTGCAGGCTCGATCGCGCGAACGGCGGCGGGGCTGGCCGGATTTGCACCGACTGGCACCGACACCCAGGGCATCGAGGCCACGCGCAGCCGGTTGGCGGCAGTGTCGGTGGGAGATGTCGACGCAGGGGAGTTCCGTCAGATCAATGGCGTGGCGGCCGGTACCGTCGACTCCGATGCCGTCAATGTCAGCCAGCTGAAGGCCGTCAACGCACGCATTGACGGCCTGGCCGACAGTGACCAGGGCATCCGCTACTTCCATGCGAACTCGCAGGCCGACGACAGCCAGGCGCTGGGCGGTGACAGCCTCGCCATCGGGCCACGTGCCGTTGCCGAGGGGGACAGCAGCATTGCCCTGGGCAACGGTGCGCGTGCCGGCGCAGCCCGGGCGGGCGCCATCGGCAATGGCAACCAGGTTGACGCTGAGGGCGCATTCGCCGTTGGCGGTGGCAATACGGTCGCCGCGGCCAACGCGTTCGTTCTGGGCAACAACGTTTCCATCCTCGACGATACGCTGGTGGGCGCGGTGGTACTGGGGCATGGCTCATCCGTGGCCGCTGCACAGGCGGTGGCGTCCGGCACCCTCAACGGCGTGCAGTACGCCTATGCAGGAGCGGCGCCGGCAGCGGGTGACGTTGTCAGCGTGGGTGCGCAGGGAGCGGAGCGGCAGATCCAGAACGTCGCGGCCGGGCGTATCGCCGCTACCAGTACCGATGCGATCAACGGGTCGCAGCTCTACGCCGCGCACCAGGCCATCGATGCGATCGGCTCGACCGTTCAGCAGATTACCAGCGGAGGCGGGGTGAAGTACTTCCACGCCAACGGCGGCCCCAATGGAGTGCTTGCCGACTCGCAGGCGGTCGGCGTTGGCGCCGTTGCCGCAGGGCCGGGCGCCATGGCCAGCAGCGACGGCAGCACGGCGCTGGGCCAGGACGCGCGCGCCGCGCGCACCGGCGATGTGGCGCTGGGCAGTGGTGCGGTGGCTGACCGTGGCGCGGAGCGCTACACGGGCAGATACTCCGGTGCCGCCAACAGTACCGCCGGTACGGTTTCCGTGGGCGCAGCCGGGGCCGAGCGCAACATCAGCAACGTGGCCGACGGCCGCGACGCGACCGATGCCGTCAACGTACGCCAGCTGGATGGCGCAGTGAAGCAGGCCAATGACTACACCGACCAGCGCATTTCCGACGTGGCCGGTACCGTTGTCGAAGTAGGCGATCGCCTCGACAACATCGACGGGCGGGTATCGAACGCGGAAGGCAGCATCACCCGGTTGCAGCAGGGCGCCGACGGCATGTTCCAGGTCAGCCCGGATGTGCAGCAGGGCGCGCATCCGCTGGCCACCGGGCGCAACGCGGTGGCGGGGGGCGTTGGCGCGGTTGCTTCCGGCCAGAACGCCACCGCCATCGGCAATGGTGCGGTCGCGGGTGGCAACGATGCCACGGCCCTGGGTCAGGGCGCGCAGGCGACGGGAAGCAACTCGGTGGCACTGGGCAGTGGCTCGCAGGCGACGCGTGACAACAGTGTCGCCGTCGGCAGCGAAGGTCGCGAGCGCCAGGTCACGCACGTGGCAGCGGCCACTGCAGGTACTGACGCCGTCAACCTCAATCAGCTGCGGGCATTGGAGAGCGGTGTGGGTGAGCAGCTGGCTGGCGTACGCCGCGATGCGCAGCGCCTGGACAATCGCCTGAGTGCGGGCGTCGCCGCTGCGATGGCGATGTCGGCGCTGCCGCAGGCCTATCTGCCTGGACGCAGCATGATGAGCATGGGGGGTGCCACCTGGCGAGGCGAGAGCGGCATGGCAATGGGTCTGTCCACGGTGTCCGACAATGGGCGTTGGGTCATGAAGGGGCAGGCCAGCAGTACCACCCGTGGCGATTTCGGCGCCTCGGTGGGTGTCGGTTTCCAGTGGTGAGGGGCATGCAGATGAAGGCACGGAAACGATGGCCCCGGGTGGCCGTGATCGCTGCGCTTGCATACGTCGCGGCCGGCTGCACATCGACGTTGAGCCGGGTTGACGACGAAGGCACGACGGCGCAACCGGTGTTCCCGGCACTGGGGCCCGGATCGGCCGGGCAGGGAAGCTGGCCCAACCGGGAGAACCTGTCCAAGGTCCGTGCAGGCATGGACAAGCGCCAGTTGATGGACCTGATCGGTCCGCCGCACTTCCGCGAGGGATTGATCGACGTGCGCGAATGGGACTATCTCTTCCATCTTGAACACGCCGGGCAGCCGCAGCTGTGCCAGTACAAGATCCTCTTTGACCGCACGATGCGCGCGCGCAGTTTCCATTGGCTGCCGCAGGACTGCGCGCATGCCGCCGGCAGTGACTCCGCTTCGGTCGTGGACAAATGAGACGCCGCCTGCACTGCATGTTGCTGTGGACGGTGATGCTCGGTGCAGGTGGGTACGGGCCCGCAGCACTGTCTGCACCGGCGGCGCAACGATTGCCGCCGCGTGTCGAGTTCCGCCTGGCCCAGCGCCAGCCCGGCCTGGGCCTGGTGGAGCTCACGCTGCCGCAGCGGGAGCGGCTGTACTACCTGGACACTCCCGTACTCGCTCGCGCTGACCTCCAATCGGTGACCGCGATGCGGGCCAGCACCGGCCAGGCGTTCGTGCGGTTGCAGTTCACCGTGGCCGGGCGCAGCAGGCTGGCCACGGTTACCGGGCAGAACATCGGGCGAACGCTTCTGTTCACGATCGACGGCCAGTTGATTGGCGCCCCCAGGATCACCCGTGCCGTCGCGGACGGCGTACTGGACCTGACCATGGACAGTGAGGCGCTGGCGCTGGCCGTCAGCGGGGCCGTACTCGGTGCGCCGGTCACGGTGCCCGGACCACGCCCTCAACCCCCGCAGTGATGCGCCGCTACCAGCACCCTGCGCTGTCGGCTTATCTCCCACTTCCTCCGGTCAGTCCCATCCATGCCTTCGATCGCAACTGCACGCTTCGTCATCACCCGGGACAGCAAGGGCCACTGGTACTGGATCCTGCAGAGCCGGAACTTCAGGACGCTGGCGACCAGCTCGGTGGGTTACACCACCAAGGAAAAGTGCCTGATCGCGCTGGAGTCGGTCGCCGAGGCAGCGGGAAGTGCACCGGTCTGGAACGCCGAGTCTGACGTGTGGGAGGTGGCGAAAAGCTGGCAGCGGCTCTGGCCCAGCCATCGGGGCGGGTTGGACTGAGTGGACGGGCTCAGCAACCGGTGCGGAAATCTGCCTGGATATGACGCACGGCCAGGGTGATCTTCTCCTGCGACACATCACTCCTGCGATGCAGCAGGTACACCGGACGGGCCGGCACTGGAAAAGCGCCCAGCAGGCGTTGCAGGCGGCCATCTGCAAGCGCTTCGCACACGGCCTTCTCCGGCACGATGCCGATGCCGGCGCCATTGAGCACCAATGTCCTTACAGATCGCCAGTTGCCCACTACCCAGGCCGGGCTGACGGGTGCCGTCAGCAGGCCCTGCGGGCCCAGCAGGGCAAGACCCTGGGGTTCGTTGTCGCTGGCATCCATGATGAATCCGTGCGTTGACAGATCGGCCGGATGTTGCGGCCAGCCGTGGCGCTGCAGGTAGGCAGGGGCTGCCACCAGTACGCGCGGCAAGGTTCCCAGTGCGGGCGGATGCGCATCGGGGGTGTTGAACTGCAGGGTGATGTCCGCTCCGTCGACGAAGGGCGCTGCCGGGCCGTCGCTGAAATGGAGCTCGCAGTTCAGGTCAGGGTGCTGTCGGCGGAAGCCATCCAGGATCGGAGGCAGGATCAATCCGCCAAGGCACGATGGGGTGGCGATACGGAGGGTGCCGCGCAGGGAGTGCGATTGCACCGCGTTGGGCGTCTCGTCGGCCAGCGAGGCAAGTTCCAGCACGCGCTTGCTGCGCAGATAGAACTCCGCACCGATATCGGTGGTCGACAGGGAGCGAGAGCTGCGGTGCAGCAGCTTCGCATTCAGATGTTCCTCCAGCCGCGCAAGGCGCTCGCTGATGGTCGACTGCGAGACGCCGAGGTCACGTGCAGCCAGGGACACATTGCCGCGTTCCACCACACGGATATACAGGCGCATCGCAGACAGGAGATCCATGTCGCCACGATAGCCGCGGGGCTGGCGGGTGGTTTTCGTGGCACGGCCCATGGAATGTCGTGATGCGGAACCACGGCTTCCTCAGCGTGGATGCTGCCCACGGTACTCCGTCGGACTGACGCCATAGGTGCGGCGGAAGAGGTCGCTGAAGTGACTGAGGTTCTTGAAACCGAGCGAGAAGGCGATGGCCGAGATCGAACGTCGCGCAAGGCGCGGCTCACGCAGTTGCCCGGCTGCCATCGTGATGCGCCGATGCCACAGGTGCCGGATCAATGAAGTGCCTTCGGCAGCGAGGACCTTGTTGATATAGCGCGTGGACAGATTCAGCTCGACAGCCACGTGCGCGGCAGTAAGATCGTCGCGGCCGAGATTGCAGTCGATGAACTGCCTGATGCGGCGGACATTGGCTTCGCGCGCCGGGCCGGACGGATCAAGTGGATCGTCGGCTTCCAGTGCCAGTGCCACCTCGGTAAGGTCGACCAGGTTGCGTACGAGCCGATGCGAGGTCGCATTGTCCAGGTTCGGCAGTTGCGACCAGATGCCCTGCATCAGCTGAGCCACTGAGCGGCCGAAGACCGTCGTGGTCACCAGGTTGCGTGCTGTGCCGCCTTCCAGTGAAGCGGGGGTGGACAGGAACTGCCGCCGGACCTTGAATGTCAGCACCTCGTGGCGATCGTTGGCCGTCAGGCGATAAGGACGATCGCCCACGCAGAGGGTCGCTTCGCCGGGCCGCAGCAGTGCCACGCGCCCGTCCTGCTCTACCTGCAGCGTACCGGCCTGCACCATGTAAAAGGCCAGGAGATCGGGTTCATCGTCGTTGGCACGGTCTGGGTCACGCAGGATCGAGCAGGCACCCGCATGCAGCTGCATCGCGCTGATGCCGGGTTGCACATGGCCACGCAGCGCAACATCGAAGCGCTGCGCATCGGCGACGCATGACTGGCCAAGTACCGCGCGGCTGCAGAACTCGCGCCAGATGTCGAAACGATCGGCCGCGTCCACCGACGCGGAATGGAAGGAGAACGTGCTGCGCGACGACCTGGTCATGGCGAGGTCGCTTCGGCCGCGCAGGAGGGGGCACAGGTCGGTTCCCGTTCGCGGCAGAGCGCTGCCAGTTCCCGCAACAGGAAAGCCCGTGCCGCGCGGGCCTTTTCGGTTGGCTGGCGCTCACTGGGGTACGCCAGCCAGACGGCGGCATCGGGAATCTCGTAGTCGGGCAACACCCGCTGCCAGTGTCCCGAGCGCAGCTCGTGCTCGGCAGCGAGGCACGGCACCGGGGCAATTCCTGCATCGCTGGACAGCAGCGCCGGCACCGCATGCCAGTTGGCCACCACCCAGGCCGTGCGGACGGGATGGATCTGAAGCGTTCCGCGATGCTTCAGCGGCAACGTATTGTCGGCAAAGTAGCCGGCTACGCGGATGAAGGCATGTTGCTTCAGGTCTGCCGGCACCTCGGGGACGCCATGGGCCTGCAGATAGGCGGGCGTCGCTGCCAGGACCCGCCGGATCCAGGCAGCATGCTGCGCGCCGCGGCTTTCGATGGGGACGTCGCCGATCCAGATCGCCAGATCCACCCCGTGGGTGACCGGGTCGAGTGCACGATCGCAGAGCACCAGTTCGATCACCAGCTCGGGGTGTTGTTCGCGGAAGCGTTGCAGCAGGTTCGGCAACACGACCTCGCCGAGACAGGTTGGGCTGGCGATGCGCAGCCTTCCCCGCAGCGGGCCGGTCTGCTCATCGGCAACCTGCTCGGCATGGGCCGCCGCCTCGACCACATGGCGGCAGCGCTCGTAGTAGAGCCGGCCGGCCGGGGTCAGTGCCAGATGCCGTGTGCTGCGCTGCAGTAATGGAATGCCAAGATGGGCCTCCAACCGCGCAACGCGCTCGCTGATCGCGGCTTGGCCAAGGCCACGCTCACGCCCTGCCGCGGAAAAGCTCCCCCTTTCAACCACGGAAACAAAGGCCTGCATTGCCGCGAGTACGTTCATGACAACGATCTTACCGTCGCACTACGCCGCCGATATGCAGGTTTCTACGATAGCTGCCTTCGCCTGATGGCATGGTGGATCCCGCCCCACGGCACCGACGGAGGGGACCCGGGCAGCAGTGTGGGGTGGGTTCACACACTCCCGGCCTGCAGCCGGTCGTACATCCGCACCAGGTCGACCAGGGTGCGCGCCCCCATCTTGCGCATCACCTGTGCGCGGCGCACCTTCACCGTGATCTCGCTGACGCCCAGGTCGCCGGCGATCTGCTTGTTGAGACGGCCGCGCACCACGCCATCGACCACCTCGCGCTCGCCCGCGTTGAGCGTGTTCCAGCGCTGCTGCAGGGCATCGAGTGCCTCGCCGTCGCGACGGCGCTGGCGGTCGATCTCGATGCCCTTGTGGATCGCATCCAGCAGTTCCTGGTCACGGAACGGCTTGGTCAGGAATTCGATGGCACCGTCCTTGATCGCGTTGACGCCCATCGCGATGTCGCCGTGGCCGGTAATGAACACCACCGGCAGCTGCAGGCCGTAGCTGCCCATCGTGCGATGGAATTCGAGGCCACTCTGGCCGGGCATGCGCACGTCCAGCACCAGGCAGGCCGGCGCGTCTTCCAGTTCGTGTTCGAGGAACGCCTGGGTGGAGGCGAAGGCCCGTACCTGCAGGCCCATGGAGGCCAGCAGGTCTTCCAGCGCGGCGCGCACCGACGGATCGTCGTCGATCACGTAGACGATGGGTGCCGGGTCGGCGATGGGTGCAGCGGGCTTACGCATGGGGGGAATCCGTGGCGATGGGCAGGTCGAACACGAAGCAGGCGCCGCCACCTGCCGGTCGTTCGGCGCGGATCTGGCCGTCATTGGCCTCGATCATCGAGCGGCTCAGGCTCAGACCGAGGCCCAGTCCGTGTGACTTGGTGGTCCAGAACGCATCGAACACACGCTCGGGATGGTCGACGGGCAGGCCGACGCCGCGGTCGCGCACACTGAGACTGACCCGCTGGCCGTCACGCCGGGTCAGCAGCGACAGGCGCCGGTCGGCGGCGGGCACGGCTTCCATCGCGTCCACCGCATTGAGGATCAGGTTGCCGATCACCTGCTGCACCTGCACGCGATCGGCCTGCACCGGCGGCAGGTCGGCGTCCAGCAGCAGCGCCACGGCCACGCCGTGCTGGTCCAGCTCGCTGCGCGACAACGCCAGCATTTCCTCCACCGCCTGGTTCAGATCGAAGGCGCGCCGTTCCGGTGCCGCGCCCTGGGTCAGGCCGCGGATACGTGCGATCACGTCGCCGGCGCGGTGCGCATCGGCCAGGATGCGGGCCACGGTCTGCCGTGCCTTGTCCACGTTCGGTGGGTCCTGCGCCAGCCAGCGCTGGCAGGCTTCGGCGCTGCTGGCGATGGCCGCCAGCGGCTGGTTCACTTCATGCGCAATGGAGGTGGTGAGCTCGCCCACCGTGGAAGCGCGCGCCACCCGCAGCAGGCGGCCCTGCGCCTCCTGCACGGCGGCCTTGGCCGCTTCCATGTTCAGGGCGAGGTAGGTGGTGATGCCGATCACCAGCATGCCGATCACCGAGTTGACCAGGCCGATGCGGTAGGTGCCGAAGCGGGTCAGGAAGAAGCTCAGCCCGGTCAGCGCGATGCAGGCAATGGCCAGGGTGATCAGCCCACGCGCGCTCAGTACGCGCGATGCGGCGAGGATGACCGCTGCGTAGAAGCAGGCGGCGGCGACCGCGTAGTCGGTGACGGTATCGATCAGGAAGATCGCCGCCATCACGACGATCAAGGCCAGCAGCACCAGCGGGCGACGGGGCGACAGCGATGGCATCGGAACGGCTCCCGGGCGTGGGGGGAAAGGATAGCAAAGCCGCCATTGGGTGGATGCCGGCTCTTGGTGGATGCTCGCTCTTGGTGGGTGCCGACCGTTGGTCGGCACGAACGTCTGGCGTCGGGATTCTGCGGTCTGTGCCGACCAACGGTCGGCACCCACCAGAGCAATGCACGGTTTTACCGGCGTCCATGAGGTTGCCGGCCAGCGGCCGGCACTACCCCGGCGGCGGGCATGACCTCTGGTGGTGTTATGCCGACCAACGGTCGGCACCTACCGAAGCGCGGTATGCCAGCTCCTGGTGGGTGCCGACCGTTGGTCGGCCCAACCTGGGATAGCCCACCGTGCTATTCCTCCAGGCTGGCGTTCCAGAACCCCTGCAGTACGCCGGGCGTGGTCGCCAGCGTGGCCAGCACCGCATCGAGCTCACCGGCATCGACGGTGGTGGCATACAGCACCGCTTCTATCTCTACATCGCGCTCGCCGAACGGGCGCTGGTCCACTGCGCGCACCGGGTAGTGCGCCTGTTCCAGCAGCAGCAACAGCTGGTCCAGCACCTCGGCCTGCTGCTCGCGCTGGCAGACCACGTTGATCGCATAGGTCGCCTCGCCGAACGCCTCCGGCAAGGGTTGCCGCTGGATGCGGTTCACCACTGGCCGCAGCAGGGTATTGGCGGCCAGCACGAACACCGCCGCCATCACCGCCTCCGGTAGCAGCTTGATGCCCGCACAGGCACCGACCGCCGCCGAGCCCCACAGGGTGGCGGCGGTGTTCAGGCCGGACACCTGCGCGCCATCCTTCATGATTGCGCCCGCGCCGAGGAAGCCGACGCCGGAGATCACATAGGCCACTACATGCAGCGGCGACGGCGGGCCGCCATACAGGTCATGGAAGCGCACGGCCAGGTCCACGAACACCGCCGCACCCACTGCGACCAGCGTATTGGTACGCAGGCCCGCGGTGCGTTGGCGCAGCTGCCGTTCCAGGCCGATGGCCGTGCCCAGCACGAACGCCACCGACAGGCTGATCAGCGAGCTCAGGGTTGCGCCGGCGTTGAACGCCGGCAGGTTCGGATTGATGTCCATTGTGTTTCTCCCTGGACAAGGCGGGCGCTTACTGCCAGCCGTAGCGACGGATGTAGAACTTCTTCAGTGCGGTGGTCAGCACCGCGTAGCCGAACAGGATCGCCACCAGGAACGGCCAGTAGCCGGTCGGCAGGGCCTGCAGCTTGAAGTAGCCGGCCAGTGGGCTCATCGGCAGGGCCACGCCGATGGC
>Ga0153948_1000115_pt1 | contig 41218 bp, 24 predicted proteins | sample TSNJ032MetaG_FD_104696 | JGI IMG/M metagenome (GOLD analysis project Ga0153948, IMG submission 104696) | Attine ant fungus gardens microbial communities from New Jersey, USA - TSNJ032 MetaG | ecosystem: Host-associated > Fungi > Mycelium > Unclassified | place: USA: New Jersey, Wharton State... | reverse complement strand
TATTTTTGCTTTTTTTTTATTTATAAAGGGGAGGGTAAATTTATTTATAATTTATTTTTATAATTTTTTAACTTTTTTATTAACTTTAAACATTGAAATACTGTTATATCTTTTTTATTTTCTTTAAATATGACAGTATAAATTATATTGGTGAAGTTAGCAACTGAATAGAAACATAGAAACAACAATTGGTTTTATAAAATCAATATATAACTTTATTTAAATGGTTCTTTTTTATTTGATCTAATTCTGCTTTTTTATAGTATTTTATTCAAAATTGAACATTTATTTATTTTTTCTAATAATAAAATTAAAATTAAAATTAAAATTTCTATCTCTATATTTTGACCTCAATTTATTTTGAATTGGATGATAATTAATAGAAAGAATGAGTAAATTTAAAAATAAAGGTTTAATTATAATATTTTATCTTAATTTAATATTAGTATATTTATTCATTTTTTTATTTTGTATTTTCATGTTTTTTATATTATTTTTTTGCTTAAGCTTAGAGTGCGAGTATTTGTTAGTTTATTATAGTCTTTATTTGCAGCTTAGAGTGCAGGTATTATAAATTATATAATTTCTTTGCAGCTTAGGGTGCCATTTTACCATCAGTTACTTTGCAGATCAGATACTGATAAATTTATACTGAAAGTGTAAACTAAGTAAAATAAACTTTTTCTAATTTATTCCAAGTATAAAGAATAAGTAAGTTATCTTATTGGTTATAAAGTATAAGCAAAATTGTGAATGAATGATCAGCCAAACCCACTTAGACAAAATAAGTTAATGTAAAATAACAGTTAAATATAATTATAGAGAATGTTCCCCATTGTTTTCAATAAAAGTAACAAATAGTTAGTTAATGTTCCTATTTTTTTTCTTAATCCCTCAATTTTTTTTTAATCATTTTTATTGAGTAAAATTTAATAGTTTCCTATAAGGAAGTTTTCTAAACTAATTCAGTTTTGTTTTTTCTGCTTTAAACCACAATGTTTAAATTCAATTCAATTATTAATAACGATTAAATTTGCCTAATAAATGCAGAGATGTATAATAATAACACTAAATTATAAAAATTTTATAGACAGGACAATAATGAAAAATTATTTGGTAAAATGGAGTTATCTTAGTTTCTAGTATTAAGAAAGTTCTATTTTTGTTTTACTAGTAGCAGCCTAGCTTACAAAGATTGCACCAGTTTATCTGCTGAGCAAAAAGATTTTAATTATTCTTAATTTAAGATAAGGCAAAACTCTAAATATAAATAGTGATTATTAATCTAAACTAAGGTTAAAGGTTGCCAGGCTAAGGTTAAACTATACAATAAATATTATCCTATAATTTATAGGGATCAAATGCTAAAAGCATACTTATTAATTAGGTTTTTTTTAGTTTATTTATTATTAAATTTTTTTAAGTTAAATTAATTAATATATAAGAATAATGTATTAAGATATAAATTATTATAAATAAATATAATTATAGGTTAATATATTTTAAGCTATTCTAGTCCGAGTTAAAATTACCCCCAATTTTTAATTTTTTTGTTCGATTTTGGATTATTTCTAATTTTTAAAAAGTTACAGATTTTGTTGTTTAGAAAATAAACTATATTTAAGCATATCTTCAGCTTCACAACTGTCAGTTAAAAAGCACCCTTCTTTACTTATCTTAAACGGATAAATTAAGTCAGTAAAATACACTGTTAAGGGATAGGCAGTTTAGGTTGTTTTGGTTTAACCTTTATTTTATTTCTTCAACAAACTCTAATTAATCCTTAAATAGGCAATGCCTTTACAAAGGTTTTTTAAAATAATCTTATTATGTAAATTGAAACTGCTACTAAAGCAGTAATATATTAAAAATATATAAACCAAAATTTATATAATATATCGAACCTAATGAAACTTTAAAGTTCACTAGTATTAAACTATAACTATAAGTTTTAAGATAGAATGTGATGAAACTATTTTAACAAAAAAGATGCTTCAAACTAAAACAATAAATAAATTTCAACATTTTCCTTTTCATTTAGTAGATCCTTCTCCATGGCCAATTTTAACTAGTTTTTCTTTATTAAATTTAACAATAGGAGCAGTTAACTATATGCATGGTTATCCTTATGGAGGTTATATTTTAACCTCAGGTTTTATTTTAACTCTATTTGGAATGGTATTATGGTTTAGAGGGGCGACCGTTCGGTTGTATGTGGAATTGTTTCAACAGAAAACTTCTAATAGTTTCAAAGAAGAAGCTTGATTGACTTACCTAAGTAGACGCACTCTTCATGGGGACAATAGCCTGTCAAAATGGACAAAACTGGAAATGAGCACTCCTTGTACCTTGTTCTAGAGCATGTGGTTAATGTAAGAATAATGGGTTATTCATGAAGTCGAGATCAGCACGGTTTACCACAACCGGTGGGTTACGCTCTATCAGCTATTAGCAGAACACTCCCACGCAAGTATGACATTGATAGTCTCTGAGTCATTGATCTAGAAACTAAACTTGCAGCAACATCAGTAAGATGCAAACGATCTGAAGATACTCTTACAATAACAACGCCCAACACGCCACACCAACCAAACCAAAAAATGTTGGGCAACACAGTCACGTATGATACCGGTGAACCACAATGCGACGGGCAAATTTTCACAAACCCGAACTTCATTACGGAGGCATACCATTAATAACGGGTGCACATTGTGGGGCGGAGGCCACGTAGTACCATTTCACTTAGACGAGCGGGAAGGAGGCTAAATACTGGGGATTGAATTACCCGGTCACACTATACAAAGTATTCACTCGCAGCGCCGTCCTGGAAGGATACTAAGGTTGCTCGTTGGTTGGATACACTATGAAAATGGAATGAACAAGAGCCTCAATTTATCACAAAACGACTTTTTAAAAATTTGGGAAACTTCTGGAAAGCAGCTTACATTAATTTAGCTATGTCAAAGGGTTCGAACACACCATTTTTGGGAAAATTAACTATTGACGGTATCACCCTCGATAAGTAAAAACAAAATTTAAAAGATTTGGTTGTTTCTGGACAATACAAAATGGGAATAACTAAAAAAATTTAAAAACTAAGAAAAACGGTAAGCTAAAATAACTGGTAATACCTCCTTTTTAGGATAGAATAGTACAGGAAGTGGTTATAACTATACTGTAAATTATATACGAACCCTTTAATCAATCACAGGGCTTTCGACACGGCCGTAGCTGTTTTTCTGCTTTAATACATATTTGACAAGAAAGCGCAAAAATTTAAGCAGGGTAAACGAAGGTTTATTAAAGGATTATGTGATAACAACAATCACACTATTCTGCTTAATTTGCTACAAAGATTCTCGTTTTTTCGTAATTATAAGCGAGCTTATTAAGGTAAGCTTCAAATAGGAGTAGGGAACCTTCGGAATTTAAACTGGTATATTATCTACAAGGTTTTATTTTAAGCCCTCTTTTTTTTTTTTTTCTAACATATATTTACACGAATTTTACAAATTTATGGAAGAGTATAACTTAAAATTCAATAAAGGTAAAACCAAAAAAAACCAAGCCTGTTTACAAAAAGGCTTTAAAATACCATGTTAATAAAGAAGCCCGAAAAGTAGGTTACTCACAAAAATTGACAATAATTAGCGAAAAATGAGCTACGTTATATGCGCTATGCTTTTGTTAACACTATTATAGGATCTAAAGCTGATGCCATATAAATTAAGAAAAAATGCAATGATTTCCTTGACTCGCTAAAACTAAGTCTTAGTGAAGAACAGACACTTATTACCAATCTAAAAGACCGTTTTTTGTTTTTGTTTTTTTGCTATTTAATCCAAATTAGCCATTACAAAGTAAGAGAATACTTCATAAGATACCACGGTAATTTAAAAAGGTGCTATGAGCGCCCCGTAGCCGGGATATCTTTATATAAAAGTTGACGCAAACAAAGTCAAACTAAGTCTGCAAAAAAGAATTTTTAAACGGAGTGGTGAACCTAATCCAAATTTAAAATATTTAGTTAATACTCAACACGCCACTATTTTGCAAATGAACTATATACTTAGAGGACTGGCAAATTATTACAAACTCGATAACAATTTTAGACACAAAAAATGGTAAGTCGCTGGAACTATATTTTTTATATTGCCCAAGTATTCGCCGCCAAGTACAAACTACACAGTATAGCGAAAGTATTAGCTAAAGCCGTAAAGGATTTATGAAAGCCTATACAAGTGTCTAACCTTAAGGAAAAGTGATTGGACAAACAGAACAAAGAATTTGGGAATACCTTAAAACAAAAGTAAAACAAAAAATAAAACAAAAAACAAACCTAAATTACAATTAGGTATTCCATATACTAAATACAACACAATTCTTATGCCAGATTACGCACCTCTAAGCAAAAATTTAATTTTACCTTCTGGACAACCTTTACAACTAATCACACAAATTCCAATCCGCTTGCAGCTTTAAACTTATTTGTATCACGTATCGCCCGAATAGCTAGCCCTCGAAAGCCAAAGCCAGGTTAAAATGGTAAATGTATATTATATAAGGAATTTTGTCCAGCCCAAATGTAAGAATGCATTATATAAAGGGTGTAAAATACCTTAAGGGTACATCTGTACACACTCTAATGATGCGCAGGCTTAACTGTAGCAAGCACCTTTGTGTCAAACCCATCACCGTATGGCCCACAAAAATGGACTAATGCGTTTGATTCTAACCAAAAGTAAAAGTGTTCTAGATAATGACGAAACTTAATTCAAAATCTTTCATAGTTAATATAAGTAGTAGTTGGAGAGCCTAGTGACAGGTGACTGTCTCGCTGGGTTCGGGGAGGACTTTAGTACGCTTTCGAGCCGAACTTTTTACTCCACATGTAGTAATAGAAGGTAGAGCGTTAAGCTTAATTACATCAAAAAGCATACTATTTAATCATGTTTATTTTATATAAACAAACTATTTCTCCAGAAGAAATTGACCTAAAACAAGGTATTATTAAATTTTTCACATAAAATAAAGGATATTTTTATCAAAATCAATTCTGTTTTTATTTAGCTGGTTTATTTGAAGAAAATGGACAAATTTTTTTAGCAGCTTTAGGTATTACTACTTTGAACAGAATACTAAATCCTAGAATAGTATTTACTTCACATATAAATAATTTGGGGTTATATGTATATATTCAATTTAAACTAGGAGGAATAGAACGTTTTAAAAAAGTAAGGGCAGAATACTCTTAGGTATATTATTGAAGATGTTCAAGGTATTCTCTTCTTTTTGACTTGATTCATGGAAAACTTCAAACACCTAAAAATATTAAATTTAATGAATTAATTAAGTTTCTTAATATTAAATATTCTTTAATAATACCAGAAAATTTTTGGATACGGCTTTTAAACTTTAGATATAATAGTTGGTTTACAGGATTTACTGAAGCTGATGGCCATTTTGGTATAAAAAGAAAATAAACCTAAATCAGAAACACGAAAAAGATCTGTTAGTGAAAATGTAACTATCCACCCTTGGTTATAAATTAATGACAGGTTTTACGGATGCTGAGGCTTCCTTTATGCTTTTTATTATACAAAAAATGTAAAATAGGGTATCAACCTCATGCGTTATTTCAAATAGGACAACCTGAAAAGGATCGAGCATTGTTATAAACATTTAGAGCATCTTTAGGAGTTAATTTTGCAAAACAAGACAAAAATTCAATTCATTATTAAGTTACTTCCGTTAAAGATTTAAGAGTAATTGTTGATCATTTTGACAAATATCCATTAATTACGCAAAAATTAACTGATTATGTATTTTTTACACAAGGATTTGAACTAATTCTTGCAAAAGAACATCTTAGTGAAGAAGGATTAAAAAATAGTTGCACTTAGAGCCTCAATTAATATAAGGCTATCTAATGAAGTCAGTCTAAAAAAGGCATTTCCAGATATTCTTCCTGCTCCAATACCTCTTAGTCCTATAGTTCCATAAATACCGAACTGGGTTGCAGGATTTACAACGGATAAAGGTTGCTTTTTTTGTTAATGTTAACCCACGTTTAAAAGCAGGCGCTCAGATTCAATTAAGGTTATATATTTATAAGCATTCTCGGGATGCTCAATTAATGATAAGTTTAGTTGATTATTTAAATTGAGGTTATTATGTTGTAAGAACACAAACAAGCGGTGTTAAAATTTTCATATTTAACTGATAAAATTATTTCTTTTTTAATTTTGTTTAACGGGATAAAAAGGTTAGAGTTTAAGAATTTCTGTAAAATTGTAGATATTCTGAAAGATAAAGGCCATCTAACAACCAAAGGAATAGAGAAAATTTTTAAAATCAAAGACAAGGAAATTTAAATTTTCCATATGAATAAAGAAATAAATAATTATTCCTACTCGTTTACTCGTCTGGTATTAGTATTAAATTTAGATTAGATCAACGATCATATGATAAACCTAATTATTCTTCTATGTATCCTATTATGGAAAGTATAGCCTCACTTTTATCACGAAAACTTAATATTTATAAGATAAATCAACAGTCTAATTCTAGAGAAGTATTGTATCTTAGTGTAACCGGTATAAATAAATTTATTTTAAACTATTTTAATAAATACCTTTGATAGGTGAAAAGGGAAAAGATTTACAACACTGGGAAGTAGTTTATATAGTTTATAAACAACATCTTACTGAGGCGGGTAAAATAAAAATTAGAGCGATAGCATCTGAAATTAAAAATTATAAATAACCTTTCATTTTTTTTTCTTACAAAACAAAAGCAAGTAAACTTTTTACAAAAGTATGTCAAAACCTATAGTGCCTTCTATAAATTTGACTATATGCTGGAAATTTCTAAAGCTTTAAATACTCCTCATTATAATAATATGGAAGTAAAAATTTTAAAGATAATTATATGAATAATCAGCAGGAAACCAAAATACTGAGAATTATTTTAGCAGGTTCCTCAGAGACTATACGTCAAAAATTAATACGTTATAAATAGTAAACCTATTGATTAAAATATAGTCCAGCCATTACTGAAAGATAATGGATAATTGACATATTTAGGTAACCACACCAAAGAAGTAAAAAGTGGATTAATGTTAGGTATAGTATTATTTATTATAAGTGAAATATTTGCTTTCCTATCTGTCTTCTTTCGACATGGACAATCTTCGAGGGAGATAGAGGTAACTCATCTCATTTACGCACTGATTATTATCGTAAAAAGGTTAAGCAATGTGCTAGAGTTCAACGAAGCTCTGGTATAAGGAATTGTTAAACGGGTAAAAAGTATTGGTAGATTCGTTAAGAATTTGTACTCTAGTTCCCTACCTAGTTCTTTTAATAATTTCAGTAAAGCGAAAGCTAAGCTTCATTTTAAAAATGGTTAACATAGGGCCGAACATCTACCTTGAACGGGGTCAATAAAATTAATGGAGTCGTTATCTGAAGACGTAATGATTCTGATCAGTATTAATAGACACACCATCAAAGAAGATTACTGAAAATATTTAACTGAGTTACTGATCTGTATAAAGAACAAAAACTCAGGAACTCCTCAAAGCCTAAACATGGGAACCCCGAAAAAGTTAAAATCAAGTAATCTTAATACTAGCCCTTCTCTCACAGTTAGAATCACATAAAGAGCAGGAGTCAGATTTCTGACCTGGTATGTAACAAATCCTTTATGGTCAGTTTATATCGGACTAGGCGGGGGCAAGATATCTGAAAAAGCAAACGTCTTAGGTAATGCTAAGAATACTGGCTATTTTATTAGAGCAAATAAACTACAAAGCCAGGGACTAATTAGTGGTCGTAGTCCGCTGAATTCAGTGTGCCTTAACATGGTTTCACAGTCTTTTTCTTCTGGAAGAAGATATTCCACCCAGGAACTCAAATCTAATCGTTTGAATAGGTCGGAACCTTTTTCACTTTTAAATCTACTAAAAAAATTTAATTACAGAGGCTCTCAATTAAAGAATCTCTAAAAGTAAAATTAAAAAAGAAGAAATTGGTGAAACTTGCTGAAAGATATGGTATTTTCCACACCAAAGTTCAGCATGCTCAAATTCTTATGGTAAGATCTCTTCTGTTTAAAATACATGCAGTTAATCTAATTGCTAAAAAAGAAAGCAGGGTCTCAAACACCCGGAGTGGATACTGAGATTTTTGACAAATCTGATATCACCTTATCCGAAAACCAATTAGCACAATGGTTAAGAAATATGGTGTACCACCCCCACGAGGTATAGGCCTAAACCTGTAAAAAGAGTTTGAATACCTAAACCAGGTAAAACTTAAAAAAGACCGATAGGTATTCCAGCTATCACATATAGAGCTCTTCAAACACTTGTCAACCTGGTCCTACTACCTCTAGTAGAACTAACAAGCGACAAGGGGGGGGGGTTCAGACCGTATAGAGATTGCAAAATGGCGATTTTAGCAGCACGAATGCAATTGAGATCACTCTCACTAAATACTCAAAAACAGGCTTTCAAAAAGGGTTAAGATAATTTATGAGAATATACCCAGTTTAACGAAAACAAATACATCCTTGATGCCGATATTAAAGGTTTCTTCGATAATATTAGTCACGAATGGTTGTTATCGAATCTATTTCTACACCCTATTCTTAAAGAGTTCGTAAGATTATGGCTTAAAGCTAATATCTTAGATGCTGGAACCTTTACCGTTTCTACAACTGGTATTTCGCAAGAAGGTATCATTTCTCCTACCCTGGTTAATTTTACATTAAATGGGCTAGAAAATACGGTATATAAATCTATCCATCCTATAACAACTTTTAAATTTAGAAAACTTGCTATCCGGAAAAATGGTAGAAATATTACAGCGGTATCACTAGGAGTTGCGAATGTGCGTTATGCTGACGTTTTCATTGTATTTGCAAAGATTAAAAATATTCTAACTAAGTACATTCGTCCTGCAATTGACAAATTTCTAGTAAAAAGGGGGTTATTTTTATCAACTGTGCCTCAGAAAACTAAAATGTTTACATTAAGGGACAAGAATGCACAGATGGACTTTCTTGGTTATACTTTCAAATACAATACAAAATGGTCGTAAAAAAGATCCAAATTTTACCAAAAAGGATATGCTAGAGGGATAGCTCTATATCCTAATAAAGAAAAAGTAAGAAATTTCATACAAAAATTAACCAGCATATTTAGGGCTTCAAATAACATGTCAGCTGCAAAATTAATTACTAAATTAAATTCCATCATAAAAGGTTGGGCAAATTATTATAATTTGGAAAATTCCTCTCACTATAAAACAATCGTTGCGCGTGCACTATATTTGAGCTGCTGAAGCTGGATGAGAAGAAAACACCCTACTTTAGGAAAGAGAATGTTAGCTAGAATGTACTTTTTACAAGAAGATACTGAAAAATCCAAAGAAAAAAGAGTAACCTTTTTCAAATTTTTAAATAGAACTTGAAATTTTAGAGGCCTTTCTTTTAAAGATAAAAGATTTTTTAAGAATAACTCTGATAAAAATATCTACTTACTGGATCCTACAAATGCTGCTAATATTGTAACCACCACTAGAAACGTAATTCCTACGAATCTAATAAAGGTAAATGCGTTCCACGATGATATAGCAAAACTGAAAGATTTCAAACTCAAAGTAGCTATTGCCTCAAGTTCTAGAGTACCTAGCCTTAATAAAAAATTATTACAAAACAAAAGGGACTATGTTCACTTTGCTTGAAAGAAATCAATTCAGATTTTCTATTACATAATTCGGTTCAGATTCACCATATAAACCCGAATAAGGATGGAGGAAGCAAATTCGCAGTGAAAAATCTTACTTTAACCCACATTTGGTGTCACCGAAAACACAAACATTAGTTTATTAATTTATTTAAAGAACTAATTACCATATAACTGTAAGCAGACAGTCTGAAGGTTCCAGCTCTACTCATATGCCTGAGCACAATACAATCTACTGTCTTGTTTTGGTGAGCCGTATGCGCTGCGAGGTGCACGTACGGTTCTTTGAGGGGTATAGTCGTGAGACTTGTTCTATCTCTAGTTGGGCATTCTTCCACTCAAGTTTATCACCTGCAATAGAAATAGGAGGTACATGGCCTCCTTTAGGAATCACACCCTTGGATCCTTTTGCTATACCTGTGCGCCCTTTAATTAATATAATGCCCGTCGCACTAACGACCATAACTAAACTAACGTTACGTAAATCAACAGACTTACCTATAATCGAAATGAGGAGGGGAGTGGAGCATGTCGGTAAAGTCGAAAAACAAACTAGTTACAAGATTGTAATCGGCGAGATAAATTTTATCCACGGTCTAATAACACATCCGTTCCAGGACGCAAAACTGAGTTTGAAAGTAACTGACACAAATTTATTCAATTCTACTATAGAAAAGGTATATGTAGTAGAGAGTTTATTGAATAGGACAGACATAACATATGTAAAGATGAGACCTACAGATAGAATATCAGACATTATACTAAGAACTGGGGATCGCCTAAGGGAAGCAATTCCTATGTTGGAACAAAAGGCCAATAACTACCAATCAAAAGGAAGTGGCGACGGAGTGATCGTAGTACGAAAAGTTACCAAAATTTAACTACAGGAAGGGTCACAGGAAATTTAATTGATATGAAACTTGCAGGTGTAAATTAACGCGAAACTCCTCTATCAATAACTAGAAAGGGATTTTGCTATAGTCCTAACATTTTAATTCAAAAAAGATATATATCAAGTAAACCTCTTCAAGACCTAAATCTATATAAAGACGCATACAACAAAATGAAATCCATACCTGGAAATATGACAAAAGGTGTGAACGGAAAAACATTAGATGGAATGTCGATAGCAAAACTGACTAAGTTAAGAGACAGTATAATAGATTGATCGTTTGATTTTAAGCCTACTAGAAGAATTTATATACCTAAAGCTAATGCTACAAAAAGAGCTATAGGAATACCTAGTACAAGGGATAAAATTGTCCAAGTCGTGTTAAAAGATCTAATGGAAGATAAATTCGAAGAAAACTTTCAGCCCGCTTTTAGGAAAAATAAATCTTTGCACCAAGCCCTAGCTAAAGCAAGAAAAATGATTGGGGTCACATGAATTATTGAAGGAGATATTAAAGGCTATTTTGATAACATTGATCAAGAAATATTGAGCAAGTTCATCTAAAGCCGTATAAACCCTAATAAAACTATTCTTAATCTAATTTGGAAATTTTTAAGAGCAGGATACCTAGAAAGAGGAGATGAATACAAAAACTCGTTTTTATTAGTTTTCCAAGGGGCCCCTATGTTGTCAAATTTATATCTAACACCATTTGATGAATTCGTAGAAGAGTTAAATAAAAATTGTATTAGCTTGCCTATTTCAAAAATGAACCCTGAATACCTCAAATATCAAACTCTTATTGCTAATAATAGGAATAAACTAAAAAGAAACAAAAAGAAGTCAGGAAGAAATATCGGAGATAAAAGAACAAATTAGAACAAATAGTGTTTTCCTTAGAAAACTTTCTTCGTCAGTTCGTGTGGGTAGTCGAATATACTATGTAAAATACGCGGACGACTTAATAATCGGTGTTTTAGGACCTAGAAGTCTAGCTATAGAAATTAGAGACTTAGTAAAAAACTTTATAAGGAAAGAATTAAAACTAGAACTTAGCATGGAGAAAACTAAAATAACCAATGTTGGTTCAGAATACGCAAAATTTCTAGGCCACTATATTAAGGTACAAACAAACTCGCAAAATATTTCCTCTAGAAGAAGGAATAGCAAAACAGGAAAAATTCTTAACAGTAGGAAAGCTACTGGAAAACCACAAATTTTGGTCCCCAAAAATATTGTTAAAGAAAAACTTATAAGCAAAGGCTTCGCTCTAGCAAATGGTATGCCAAAAAAATGTAATAAATGAATTTTCCTACCTGACCAAAATATTATCCAAAGATTTAATGGAGTATTAAGAGGCCTTATGAACTTCTATAACATGGCTGAAGACAGAACATCACTTAGTGAAATGATATATATCTTAAAATTCTTCCTAGCTCACACATTGGCTGCTAAACATAAACTTTCTATTAAAAAAGTATTTAAAAAATATGGTACTCGAATAAAAAAATTTGTAAATAAAAATAAAATTTGTGAGTTCGATGAACCACTGTTATTGTCGGCTAAATACCTAAACGAAAAATACTTCAGATTAGAAAAAAAACCGAAAATGTTAACACCAGCTGCGCACAAAAAATGGGCAGAAAATATCGATCCATTTAATACTCTTAATTTCGACGTTAGACCTCAAAACTTATTAGACCAACCTTGTTTTATATGTAAGTATACGGAATCAGTAGAAATGCATCACCTTAGACATTTAAAGGATACTAAGGACAAAGAAACTCTAATTAAATTTATGAGTAAAATACGTAGAAAAGTAATACCTTTGTGTCAATTGTGCCACCACAATGTTCACTCCGGAAAGTCTGGAGGCTTAAGTTTGGTATAAATGAAAAAAAGATCAAACGCTTGAAGAAAATAGAATTATAAATGACTAGAAAATTTTTGGAGAGCCGTATGCGGGGAAACTTGCACGTACGGTTCGGAGGGAGGCTATTCGTTGCCAGTCGAAAAATCACGGTGCGGGCAGTCGACCCAACTTATTAAATACAATCTTATTATTGAGTAGTGGTGTTTGCCACAAATGTGAAATATCTGATTTAATTTTTTGTATGGCTAGTACATTGCCTTTTAGTACTCCCAGGATTAATCCTTTATACCGTATAGGTCCTCACAATATAGATATACTTAGTTTTTTAGTAGGTTCATTATTGGGTGACGGATCTATGGAAAAATCTGTAAATGGGTCCCGTTTTGTTTATTATCAAGCTAAAGTTAATGGTGAATATTTATTATGGTTACACAGTTTCATAAGTAAATTAGGATATGCACACCCGGAAATACCAAAATTATATTCAAGGCCTTTAGTCAAAAGTGATGAAATTAGATATTATTATAAATTTAGAACTTTTACCTTTTCTTCATTTGATTGAATATATGAATCTTTTTATCCAAATGGAACTAGAAAAGTAGTACCTAAATATATAGACAGTTATTTAACTCCATTAGCTTTAGCTGTATGAATGATGGATGATGGAACATCTATTAAAAATAAAGGATTTAAGTTTTGTACTAATGGTTTTACACTTAAAGAAATACAATATTTAGCTTTAGTTTTAAAAAATAAATATAATCTTGAATCTTCAATACATAAAACAGGAATAATCAATCAATATAGTATTTATATACCTAAATCTAGTTTTAAAGAATTAATAAAAATAGTAGCTCCACTTTTTCATCCTACTATGTATTATAAAATTAGTAATTTTGATCCTTTAGTACCTAAAATATAAAACATTAAACAATGTAAATTAGGCGGAAAAGGTGACAAAATGTTTCTTTATAGCTAAATTATAAATATTATATTCAGTAACTAATTTGTAAGTACAAAGGTCATCACACTGTTGCTAGCTGACTTGAGCAACTGCGAGTGTGTTTTAACCAATAATATTTGTAGCCTTTTATAAAAAAATTATAAATATTTGCCCTTTTTATTTTTATTGCCTTTTATTACAAATAATAGCTTCCTGCTTACGCAACAAATTGTATAATAATAAGCTAAATTTTGAGTGGGTTAAAAACAGTTATCTTGTTATAACCTTAAGCAAAGTACCGTCAAGACAGATGAGGATAATTAATAACAAGTAAAAATATAAAAAAGAAAACAAAATTAAATCAATATTTTATATAGTCAAATTTTTTTAATAAATACAATTTAATTATTAAATTTTGGCGACACTAATGAAAACGGTCAACGTAATACATTTGAATTATAAGACCGTCGGTTTAATAACTAAAGAAGTTAAATTAGCTTTTTTTTAAATAGATCGCTACAGACTGGTTCATTGGTGGGTGTTTGTTATTATTAAATTATAATATACAAATGCTTAATGTACAGTCGGAATCTCAATAAGAATTATAATTTATTTTAAGTATAAATTTTATATGTTAAGTAATATAAGAGTTATTTAAATAAAAATTCTTTTCAAAGGCTTTATATTAATTTCAAAAGGTACAGCAAATTTGAAGAAACAATTTAATGTAAAGTACAAGGACTATAATATTCAAATGTTTAAAAAGGTTTTAATGCTTTCTTAAATTTATTATAGTTGGAGATTTGGCATTTGTTACTTATGGACACCACGCTTTAATAGCAGGAAATAGAAAAGGAGCAATAGATGGAGGAATCTTTACAATACTATTAGCATTAATATTCACTGGATTACAATACTTTGAATATTCTGAAGCTGGATTTACAATCTCAGATGGTGTATATGGATCAGCCTTTTATGCTAGTACAGGTTTACATGGATTAATCTTAGTAGTCCCTAAAAATTTTAATATATTAAAAACCGAGCCAAACATTATTAAAATAATAAATTACTTTAATTTTAGCACTAGTTATATTACTAAACCTTAAAAACAAAAAAAAAACAAAAAATAAAATTAGATTTTACCAACTCCTGCCTATCTAAAACTTAATACGACTTCTTTAAATTCACTTTTAAATAAAATTGACTCAAGTCTAGAGTTGCAATCGCCAATAAAAACACAAAATTAATATATTCCTTGATTACATAAGCACTTAGTTTTTAAAATGGTTTACTGGTTTTACAGATGCTGAAGGAAATTTCAATATAACCTTAAAAAAATTAAATAATAATAATTATACTACAGCAATGTTAACTTTTCAAATATTTTTACATATTAATGATTTATGTGTATTAGAGTATATTAAAAACAAATTAAATTGCGGGCATATTTCTATTTCAGGTTTTAATTGTCATTATTTTGTAAACGATAAAAATTTACTTATAAAAGTGATAATACCTATATTTAATTCTGTTTAATTAAATAGTTCTAAATATTACCAGTTTATTGTTTTCGAAAAAGCGGTTAATTTATTTAAAGAGAATAAACATTTATCACCTGAAGGTAAATTAGAAATGATGAATTTACATAAGGAAATAAAAAAGAATAATTATTATTTAGCGCATTCTCCTGAAAATTTTAATAATCTTCATTTAACAAAATATTGGTTAGGTGGCTTTATTTAGGAGACGGAAGTTTTTCAATTGGAAATTATAAACCCCGCAGGCTCGATTAAAATATGAAAATCATATTAAAGAATTATTTAATAGAATTAAAGAGTTTCGTTTCAATTTTAAATATTGAATCTAATATAATTATAACAAAACCTCAAAATAGTAGACCGAATGTTACTGTTACTGTTACTGTTGTCTTAGATATAAATTATATAGCATCTTTAAATTTTAAAGTTTTACCTCTTTTTTTTCAAATTAAAAATCAAATAAGTCAAGTATTTTAAAAATTAAAAATTAAAGGATTTTAAAGATTGGTCTATAGTTATAGATACTGATTATTTAGGTTATCATTTAATTCCATAAGGTAAACTATTCATAAGTGAAATTAAAAAAGGTTGGAATAATTTTATAAATTTTTCATCTGCACTTAACTGAATACAAGGCAAGGAATTGGAATTAATGTCAGCCTGAAAATGGAATCGCGAAATCAAAAACTAGATAATATAAAAAATAATCTTTTTGTTTTTTTTGTTTTTTTTGTTTTTTTTGTTTTTTTTTTTAATCAACCCTTCATATGAAATGCCACCTACTTCTTACAGAAGGTATAAGATATATTAGAGGAACCAATAAATTAGTTTCATAAGGTCTAAACAATAATTTATATTGATACTAGACTTAGTAATAATAAAAAAATTAATTTTCCTAGTATTTTAGAGTGTAGTAGAGTAGAGTTTTAACCGCCATTAAACAGAGCTAAAATTAAGAACAGTTTATTAACTGGAGAGAAATATAAAAATTATAAATTTATTTTTTTTTAAAATCTTAATTTAGGTAAGTAACCAGGGGCTTATATTAAAGAAAGAAGAAAGAAGAAAAACCGAGCCCTAACATTTTTATAAAAAGATAGTTGGCATGCAAGTGTCAATTGCAATTGAATAGGTGGTGTTTTTATCTCGCACGGTAAAATATTTTTAATAACTATATATTTTTTTAGAAAATAGGGTTAATTACAAGAAGTTCCTTAAATTTATTTTTTTAGGATAATTTGTAGCCAAGCATATATTAATATATATTCATAAAAATATATGAAGGTTCAACGACTAGTAGGTGAGTATTATATTTACAATAATCCTGCCACGAATGCCCTACAATACTAATATGTTCTTATTAATGTTTTTGCGTTGTATCCCATTAAGGGTATAAGATAATACGTTTTACGAAAAAGTAATAAATCACAAAACATAGAAGGTACGAATAATTAATAGTATTGATGACATAGTCTGAACAGTAATGTAAATTACTGAAGTAATAAATAAAGAGTTATTACGCTAACAAAATTGTACATGTAATTGTAGGAACAATCTTTATTGCTGTAGCATTAACAAGAATAATTAACTACCATAGTACAACAAAACACCATTTTAATTTTGAAGCTAGTATCTTATATTGGCGTGCGCCGTTTGGCTTAATTAACGCCCACTTGAAGAAACAAGTCAGAATTGTAGTTATATTCTGTAAACTAATCGACTCATCAAAGCTAGAAATGGTGGAGAAAACAGAGCATGTCGATGAAGCGAATGACGAGATAAGATCTATATTTTATGATCTTTCGCAAAGTACATTACCTACGATTACGTTATTACACAATCAGATGTCAAAGTATCATCATATACTCAGATCAACGAAAAGTATATTAATTGTTTCAGAAATGATTTGTCAGTTCAGTCCTGAAACTACAACAATTATGAAATACCCAACCAGGGCTAATTGTGGGGAATCTAAGGGTAATTATGACGTTAAACAGAGAAATACGGGATTGCCTAAGGGTATAGTACATAGTGTACGTGCCTATGGTGACGGAGTTCCAATAGTATTTAATACTAGTAATACTACTATTAGAAAAGTGGAACAGCGAAGAAACTTAACAACGACTAGTGCCAGTCCTAGTGATCGCAATAGTTCGAAGTTAAACTTAATAAAACTTGATAATAACAAGTTTACTAATTTATATACAAGTATGTATGACATACGTTTACTAACCGAAGCATATTATACTATAAAATCAAAACCTGGTAACATAACACCGGGTGTAGATTCAGAGACGTTGGATGGAATATCCGAAAAATGTATAGAAAAATTGTCGGAATCAATAAAAGACTGTACGTATAAATTCAAGCCTTCAAGAAGAGTAGAAATACCTAAAGCTAATGGTAAGATGAGACGAATCTCCGTAGCATCTCCGATAGACAAAATAGTTCAACAAGCTATGTATATGTTATTAAATGCTATATATGAACCAAAATTCCAAAATAGTAGTCATGGTTTTAGACCTCAAAGAAGTTGTCATACGGCTTTGAAAGAAATCGGAAAATGATCGGGAACAACCTGAGCTATCGAAGGAGACATCGCAAGTTACTTTGATAGTATTAATAAACATAAATTAGCGCATATCTTATCAGAATCCATAGAGGATAAAAGATTTATTGATCTATTTTGAAAATTCTGTAACGCTGGTTACTTAAAAGACAGTATAATACATAACGACAATACTGGTGTACCACAAGGAGGGGTAGTTTCTACAATATTGTCTAACATATATTTAGATAAACTAGATACATTCGTAGATAAGCTGATTAAAGAAAATACTAAACTTCCTATTTCAAAAAATTGTCCCAAGTATCGGAAAGTCTATTACGCTTTAGAAGATGCATTAAGAAAATATAAGAAAACAGAAGATAAAACTTTCTTAAAAGAAGCCTTAGAAGTGAAGAAAACATTGAAAAAGATGCCGTCAACGGTACGTATAGAAACTAGAGTTACATATATAAGATATGCAGATGATTGAATAATAGGCGTAATAGGGGATAAACAGTTAGCAATTAAGTTAAAGAATCAGATAAAATCTTATCTAAAAACAGAGTTAGACCTAGAATTGTCAGAGGAAAAAACAAAAATTACTCATTTAAAAACCGAAAAGGCAAGATTCTTGGGAACAGATATATTTACAGCATCAGGAAGTGCCAGTAGTAAAGACTTAACTAGAAAAAAAGTAATAAAGAAAAAAGTTACTCTACAAACTGGTAAGAGTTTTAGTTATAAATTACGTACAGCACAGACTAGAATTGGTTTCAGGGCGCCAATGTTGGATATATTAAAGAAACTTGCACAAAAAGGGTTTATAAAGAATTATAATCCAGATAAGAAATTATATGGTGAGGCATCATATATTGGTAAATGAGTATTTCTAGATCATAAAGAAATAATTATGAGATATAATGCCGTGATTAGAGGTTTATTAAACTATTATTCATTTGTGGACAATAGATATAGTATGAACTCTTTAATCAAATTATTCTTAAGACCTTCGTGCGCAAAAACGTTGGCTAGAAAATTTAATCTTAACTCTAGGGCTCAAGTATTCAAGAAATTTGGCCCTCTATTATCATTTAAAGATGGGAAAGAATCCACATCTCTACATATACCTTCAACTTTTACAAGAACTAGGTCATTTAATGACCAAAACATATGTGAACCAGATTATTTAAAAGCATTAAATTTCAAAATTAGGAGTCACATAGCATTGCAGAAAGAATGTATAATTTGTGAAGACACAAATCAAGTAGAGATGCATTATTTAAAACACATAAGAAAGGGTCCAAAATCTAATAACTTGAAAGCAATAATGTCGGCACTGAACAAAAAAAACAAATTCCAGTCTGTAAAAAATGCCACTTATCCATCCAAACAAACAAAGGTTTGTATAATAGCTTGAAACTATCTGACTTATCAAGCAAACAAAACTAACGTACAAATATAAAATAGGAATTTAAATGCTTTTTCGTGGAGAGCTGTATGCAGTTAAAGTTGCACGTACAGTTCGGTGGGAACTTTCTTATATCAATAAAGTGGTATAGGCTAGTGACCCAACATATGGTTGATGTTGTGTGGCTATTTTGTGCGCCATTGTGGATATATTTTGGTAGTGTAATGCCAATCGTAGCAGTGTTAATTCTCATAGCTCTGAGGGTTGCTTATGAAGGGATAGACACCAAGGTTGCAGTTATACCTTGTAATTCATACGACTTACCTATAACCGAAAGGGATAAGGGAACGCAGCATGTCGTAAAAGCAATAAACGTGAATAAAATCATAAGGTGTGTTGCGAGAAAAATCTGTCAAGGTCTCTCCACTATATTTAGTTGGGCGCTCCAGAACCCTTTATGTGTCACATATGCAATTTCTATAAGGTTAAACAAAAGTGTTAACGTTATAACTGCGGAGATTGAACGTAATTATGGATATGGACCTAAAACAGAAAATGCCGGAATAGAATCAACTGTGGGATCACCTAAGGGAAGTAATTCCTATGGAGACGGAGTCCCAATATTAGGTTTAAGAAAAGGAAGCCATTCTTGAACTAAAGTGGGACAGCGTATGTATTCGACAACTACCGCTGCTGTTAAAGCAAAAGTTTTAAACGGTACGGAATTGCTGTCGGAAATGAAAGTACTTAGTGGAAAGTACACCGGATTGTACAACTTGATATCTTCTGAAAAACTGCTATTAGCAGCTTATCATAGCATCAAATCTAAAACTGGAAATTTGACTTACGGAGCGGATGACACCACTCTTGATGAATTTTCTCCTGAAGTACTAAAACATTTGACTGAGGAGTTACGTAGCGAAAAGTTTAAATTCAAACCAGTCCGAAGAGAGTTAATAAAAAAGGCAAATGGAAAAGTTAGAGCTTTAGGAATTCCATCTCCAGTCGACAAGGTCATACAAAAGGCAATGGCAATATTACTAGAATTAATTTATGAACAACAATTCTTACCTTCGAGTCATGGATTCAGACCGAACCGAGGTTGTCACACGGCGCTTGCTACAGTGAATAGATGAAAGGATACAAACTGAGTAATTGAAGGAGACATAAAAGGGTTTTTTGATAACTTTGACCACAAAATCCTAATTGAACACCTTGAAAAAAGGATAAAAGACCAAAGATTTATCGATTTAGTCTGAAAACTAATCAGAGCGGGTTATGTCGAAGAGGGGATTAAGTGAGACTTTCTTATGGTTACCCCACAAGGAGGCATTCTGAGCCCTATTCTATCGAACATATACTTACATGAATTCGATGAGTACATGGAAGGAATAATATCTGAATATGGTAGCACTATTAAAGATATTACTAAGAGAAACCCAGCACATGATAAGATTACGAGACGAATACAGTACCTGAGAGATAAATACTCAAAAAAAAAAGTGCCTCATGAGATAACTAATGAAATTGAAGCTTTGATAAAGGAACGTAGCAATATGCCTGCAAGACACCCAAATGGGAACAGAGTCAGATATGTTAGATATGCAGACGACTGAATTATTGGAGTTTACGGTAGTCGCGAACTTACTGAAATGATTAAAGTTAAAGCAGCGGAATTTCTAGTAAAAAGACTAAAAGTAGAATTGAGTGAAGAGAAAACCAAGATTACGGATCTCTTCAGTGATAAAGCTACATTTCTTGGATTTTATATCAGAATCAACAAACCAAAAGAAAACAACAAAGTTGTAACCATCTTTAAAGAAACCAGAAGAAAGGTTATTCCTAAAATAGGACAGAATGTTATAGAAATACTAGCCCCTTTTTCTAAAATAATCCACAAATTAATGGAGTTAGGTTTTGTAGAAGAAAGAAAAGACTCAAAAATAAAATACATACCAAAGGCTATGAAATCCTGGATTTTCCTTGATCACCATGGAATCTTGAGTAGGTATAATTGGCTATCTAGGGGATTCTACAACTACTACAGAAATGTGAATAATGTTGCGATTTTCCATTTTATCATTAATTACATTTTGAGGAATTCTTGTGCTAAAACGCTGGCAAGAAAACTGAATTTGTCTTCCAGAAAAAAGGTATTTCAAAAGTTCGGATATGACCTTGAAACTCTAGAGAAACCCAAATTGAAGTTTTACTCAGAAGAAAATTTAAAACAAAAATTGGAATGAAATAGAGTAATAGACAACATCCGTCCCTTTGATGCAGTTAACTGGAAGTTGAAAACTAAAACTAACTTTTGAGACAGTTGTAAGGTATGTGAATCTAAAGAAAATATAGAAATGCAATCAAGTAAGACAAGTCATAAAATCCGGTAAACATATTAAAGGGTTTACACAACTCATGTTTACATTAAACCGTCAATAAATTTCGGTATGTAGAGTGTGTCAGACAAAAATCCATAAAAAAAAAATACGATGGATTGAGTTTAAAATACCTTGAATAATATGGTAAATTCGTAATCATACGTGGAGAGCCGTATGCAGTTAAAGTTGCACGTACGGTTCGGTGGGAGGGCAATCGTTGCCAGCTAAGAAATTAGTAACGGTACGGGTGTTCGACCCTACTATTTGTTTGTGTTTACTTCTGGGGAAATACTTAATCTAAAATAATAATATTTTTAAATATAACACTTGCCTGCTAATATATTATATAATTAAATAGGATAGCACAAATAGTTTAATTCATTTAAATTTTAGCTTAGCTGTTTTTGTTTTCTGCTAAAAGCTAGAATAAATAAATATCAAAAATTTAGTCAAAAAAAATAGTATATAAAAATTAAAATTAAAAAAAATATTTTTGCTTTTCAAATTTGTTGCCTGATTTTGTGTTTAATTAAATTTTACTTTAGCTTAAAAAAAAATAACAGCCTTAAGCCTTAACCAACAAAATTGTGATTTAATATAGTTTAATATTATTAGCTTTCAATTGTAAGTTTATATTAATTATTAATATTTTTATTGCGATCAAGAATAAACCCACTATTTTGTTAATCTAAGCTAATCTAAGCTATTTTAATTAATTTTAAGACACATTTTTGTGGTGAGGGTAACAGCAAGAGATTTTATATTTGTTTTTAAGAAAAATTTTAATTTTACCTTTTTATCCTGTTGAAATGCAATCAATGCTAATCATCAACATATTTATACATTAGTTGAAGCTCAGGGTCAGGAAGCGTGCCAATATTCCTATTAACAGGTAAGCAAAAAGTCAGTCTGGTTTTGGTGAGGCAATCTAAAAAGAATAAAACAAAAAAAACACTCTTTAAAAGAATTATGTATTATAGAAAACTAAATTATAAATAAATAAGAAATTTAATAAAAAAAAATAGGGGAAATCCGATAATGGTAATCAGTTGTACTTGCACTACAAAAATGATAGTTCGATTCTATCTTTCTCCAAGATACAAATTAATAATTTATTGTTTGTTTATTTGTTTGTTTATTTGTTTTTTTAAAAAATTTAGGCAAAAAAAAATACTTGCATAGTGAATTGAATTGATGGATGCTATTTTAATATTTATAACTAAATAAGTAGATCAACCTTTGAATTCAATTTAAGTAGTTAACTATTTTTCATAAATAATAGATTGTTGCAGCCTAAGCTGTAGCTATGGCAAATTTTCTAAAGCTTAATAAAAAAATAAGCCAGATAAAAAAATTTCAATAAATGAATATTATAGAATTATTAATTTGTAATCTAAAGCCAAGTATTAAAAAATTAAAAAGTAAATATAAGGTTTTAAAAAAAACATAAAAAGCAATTATTAAATGTAGACAAGAATGTAAAAAACTTCAAAAAAATGAATTTATCAATTTTATTATTTTTAATAGGAATATTAGGTTTTATATTAAATAGAAAAAATATAATACTGATGATCATAGCCATAGAGATAATGTTATTATCAGTAACTTTATTGGTATTAATTAGTTCATATGGTTTTGATGATAATGTAGGTCAAACATTTAGTATATATATAATATCAATAGCAGGTGCAGAATCTGTTATAGGTTTAAGTATTTTAGTTGCATACTATAGATTAAGAGGTACAATCTCATTAAGAGTACAATAAAAGATGTATTTAAGTATTATAGTATTACCAATATTAGGATCATTAGTTTCAGGATTATTAGGAAGAAAAGTAGGAGTAACAGGATCACATATAGTAACCTGTGGAAGTTTAATAATTAGTTCACTATTAATAACTATAGCTTTCTATGAAGTAGGTTTATGTGGTTCACCTGTATATATTAATATAGGTACATGGTTAGACTCAGAAATCTTAAATATATCTTGGGAATTCTATTTTGATCAATTAACAGTATCCTTAGGTTTAGCAGTTATATATTGTTCAACTTTAATCCATATTTATAGTATAAGTTATTTAGCTGCCGATCCTGCAATGCATTACGGGAAATTGCTACTGTGGGAAAAACTATCAAACTCCGGGGACACCCTAAAGCTTATGATACCAAACTATCCTTTAATTTGGGTAAGTGGCCAGAATAATTCCCTGGGTAAGGTAAAAATACATAAAATGATGGAAACTGAAATGGGCTATCGCGGATCTAAATCAGAAAAAAACTTAATTTCTGTAAAAGAGCAACGAGTAGAAGGTAGTTATTGCAAGCTACAAAAATAATAGTCTGCAATTAAGGTATACTCTAATGGGCGGCGAAAGTCGTTCTCACGTCAAAATCCCTTCTAAACAATTTAATGCTAGAATTTTTTCTACCTCTAATTCACCTTCCAATGTAAACCCTTGGTCATCAATTGAGTGGGTTACTAGATGCTGAAGGTTCATTTTCTATTATAATAATAAGAAATATTAAACGAACTTTAGGTTGGCAAGTTGAACCTATATTTAGGTTAGGACTAGGTAAAATTGATATATCTTTATTATTACAACTACAAAAATATTTAGGGGTGCATTATATAAATAACCAACTCGAAACTTAGTAAATTATTCAGTTTCTTCTATAAAAAATATGTTAAATTTAATTAGTCAATTTGAACAATATTCATTATTAACAAAAGCAGGCTTTGTTTAAAGAAGTCATAAAACTTATGAACAATAAAGCTCATCTTTCTATCGAAGGGTTACAACACTGGCGGTATTAATATAAGATCATCAATTAATTGAGGTTTATCTCAATAAAAAAAGATTTTCATAATAATACCCCTATTAATAGACCAGAAATTATATTTATAGGTATTACAGATCCTAATTGAATATCCTGTTTTGTTACAGGTGATGGGTGTTTTGATGTAAATATTCCTAAAGCAAAAAAAAAATAAATTAGGATATCGAGTTCAATTAATAATTAAAATAACCTAACAAGAAAAAGATAGAATAATAATGGAATATTTAATTAAATACTTATTTTCAGGTTATGTTTACAAATATCCAAAACAATCAGCTATTAGCTTAACAATATTTAACTATTCAGATATTTATATCACAATTATTCCTTTTTTTGAAACAAAATCCATTATTAGGTGTAAAATTATTAGAATATAAGAATTGGTGTAAAATAGCTAAACTAATTAAAGATGGATCACATCTTACAGTAAAAGGATTGAATTTAATCCGATTTTTAAAATCAGGTATGAACAAAGGTAGAAGTTTTACTTAAATTAAATTGCAGGATAAATTTGATAGCCAAGCACAATCAGAGATTCTTCTCATATTTATCAGCCTTTACAGGTGGTATGTTAATATTAATATGTGGAGGTAACTATTTTGTAATGTTTGTAGGTTGGGAATGTATAGGAGTAGTATCATATTTACTAATTAATTACTATTTCACAAGAATACAAGCTAATAAAGCAGCAATATTAGCCTTTACTATGAATAGAGGAGGTGCTTTTTGAAGTTGGATTTCAAATTTGTGCCTTAAACTATCAAACTCCGGGGACATCCTAAAGCTTTTGATACCAAGCTACTGTTGAAAAATAGTAAGTGGCCAGAATAATTATCTGGGTATGGTAACAAGTCATAAGATGAGTGAAAACGAAATGGGTTATCGCGGATCTAAGTCAGTATTAACTAATACTGTAAAAGAGCAACGAGTAGACGGTAGTTGGTTTTTAGCTAAAATGGCTAGAAGCTTAAGGTGTACTCTAATGGGCGGCGAAAGTCGTTCTCAAGTCAAAATCCTTTCTAAACAATTAAATAAACAAAGAAATTTTTCTACTTTATTAGCGCAGCAACCTAAGCTTAATCCTTGGTTCGTGACAGGATTTGCAGATGGTGAAGGATCTTTTGGTATTACAATTTATAAAGATAATAGAATTAAAGGAAGATTAGTTTGAGCTGTAAAACCGAGCTTTCAAATATCTCTAAATTCTAAAGATATAAACTTATTGTTAGAATTGAAAGAATTTTTTGGTTGTGGGATCATCGTAATAAAAAACTATAAAAATGAAGCTAGTTTTAGAGTAAATTCTCTTCAAAATTTAACAAATTGCATAATACCACATTTTTCAAACTATCCCTTACTATCTCAAAAAGCTGCTGATTTTATATTATTTACTAGAATTGTTAAACTAATAAATAATAAAATGCACTTAACTGAAGAAGGTTTACTGCAAATAATTAATCTTAGAGCTTCAATAAATTTAGGTTTATCTAATCTTCAGAAATCTAAATTTCCTAATTATAAACCTGTTGCTCGGCCTGTAATTAATTTGAGTAAAATTCCAGATCCGAATTGAATTGCAGGCTTTGTCACCGCTGAAGGTTGTTTTTTTGTGAGTATTTTGAAATCGAATAGAACTAAAATTGGTTATACTATTCAATTAATGTTTAAACTTACACAAAATAAGAGAGACAAAGAATTATTAGAGTTAGTCGCTAAATTTGTGAATTGTGGAGCTGTTTACTCTCACGGTAAAAATGCTTTTGATTTCACTGTTTCTAAATTTGCAGATAACCTAAATATAATTATTCCAATGTTTAAAACCTACCCAATTAAAGGAATAAAAAAGTTGGAATATCAAGATTTTTGTAAAGTTGCTGCTTTTTTAGGTAAAGGTAAACATCTAACCAATGAAGGATTAGCTGAAATTCTATTAATCAAAGATAGAATGAACACAAAAAGAAAATAAATTAACTCTTTCTAAGCAAGAGAATAAGCTTTCAGAGGTCTAGCGCTAGCGGAGCTTAAAATAGAAAAATATTTAATTGCATGATAAATTTGATCGCCATGGATATGTTAATGAGTATAGGATTCTTTGCAATTTTTGCTTTATTTGGAACTTTCAATTATTCACAAATCTTTACTTTAGTACCATATATGAATGAATTAGCTATTAGTATAATTTGTTTATTATTATTAGGAGGTGCTTTAGCTAAGAGTGCTAATATACCATTACATTCTTGGTTACCTGGAAGTATGGAGTGAAATAAACCTTAAGCAAGTTTTATGTCTCTAAAGTAATCAAACTCCGGGTAAAGCGTAAAGCCATAATTACTAAGTCACTATTCTAAAAGGTTAAGGGTGATGGCCAAGCTAATTACTTGGGTATAGTAACAAAATTATGGATTCTGGAAAACTGGAAATCGCCGTTCGCGGATCTAAACTACCTCTGATACTTATTTAGTATTATGTGGAAAAGAGCAACGAGTAGAAGGTTACTCGTCATGCTTTAAGCAACACTGATTTTTATGTTTCTCCGCGCCCCCCATAAGGGGCAAGCGACAGCTGGGACTGTGCCAGCTGGCAGCGGAAGGACTTCCTAGCATTTGCTGAAAAGCTTTAAAAGCTAGAGCAAAGAAAAGGTAAAATAAATGCTCGCTTCGAATAACTCTTGAATACTAGGAGAGGATAGAAGCATGATGTAAGGTGTACTCTAAAAGCCGAGGAAACGAGGCGTTATATACTCAGCTTATACCTAAATAGAGTTCTGCGGAATACCTAAACATATCTTAATTTAATAGATATTTACTCTACATGGTAGAAGAGTATTAAATTGGCTTCAAATTTACTTGCGTTAGTGCAGCAAGAAATATATTACTTCCTTGTTATCTTATTTTTAATTTTTATGCCAAATTTATATAATTTAAGCGTTGATTTAGATAAAATCTATTTACAGTAGTTTAATTATTTCAATAGTTTTTGCTTATAATTTAAAAAATAGTAAAGGTAGGTTTAGAGCACCTAATAAAGAAGAGCTGCTAAATCAGCCTATTATTCAATTACCCAAAGAAGTTATGGATCCTTTAGTCGGTAATCTGTTAGGTGACGGGTCTTTACAAATAAATAAGAAAGGACCAGATGGTAAACCTAAACCAACTGCTAAGGCTAATTTTTCTATAACTTTAAAAAATAAAGAATATATTTATCATTTATGGCAAAATATTTATTATACTATTTGCTCCAATACTGTTCCTACTCCTTACCCTAATTCTAAAAAAGGGTTACCTGTAACTCAATTTAATTTTAAATCTAGGGCTTTGCCTTCATTTACTTTATTACACTCTCAATGGTATATTTGGTCTGATACCAAAAAAGGATTTATAAAAAAAGTTTCACTTAACATAGGGGAATTGTTAATTCCTATAGGTTTAGGTTATTGAATCATGGAATATGGTTTAAGCAGGGTAGTGGTATATCATTATGTACATAATTTTGTTTTTTAGCTGAAGTAGAACTTTTAAAAAAGGTATTAAAATTTAAATTTGATTTAGCAATTACAATCCAAAATCGTAAGACTTCTGGTGGTAATGTAGATGTAGCTTTTAGACTTCGAATTAGTAGTGAATCGCGTGATAAGTTATTATCATTAGTTAAATCATACTTTATTCCTTCAATGTATTACAAATTAGGTTTATAAATATTATTAAAAATAAAAAAACTACTTGCGTTACAATAATAATTTTAAGTAAAAGTAGGGGCCTCCTTAAATATCACTATATGCTGGAACATGCTAAAGATTTAAGTACTATTTAATATAGCTAATTAATATTTATTAAAAAGTGACAATCTTAAATATATTACAATGAACAATCAGCAGGAAACCAAATTTTATAAAAAATAAAAGTACGATCCTCAGAGACTAAACGTGATACTCTATTTTATAGAGATAATATAGTCCGATCAATAATAAAAATTATTGCTGTAAAATTTACAGGATAATTAAAAATATCTTTTGTTTAATTATTAACTTTTTTTGCCTACACCAGTAAGTGCATTATTACATGCAGCTACACTAGTAACAGCTGGTATATATTTATGGGCGTCCGTAAGGATATTATCGGAATTATTATTAAAATTATTCTATTATTTAATAAATAACTCAATGAAATGAGTTAAAGACTATAACACTTACCTTATTATCGTGAGATGAGAGGGACCAGAGCATGTGTTAAAAGGAACAATGAAATCATTAGTTGACGATAAACTATTTTATTTGGATAAAGAAATGTTTCGAAGTCATCGGATCTGTAAGGATGAGGTTGAATTACCAAATTTCAAGTTATTTTGAGTTTAATACGACTATAATAAGGATGCAACTTCTACATATTATTTTCATTTGCCTGAAGGTTAATAAATACTTCAAGGATAATTTCATAAGTGGAACATTACTTAACTCATTAAGGACAGATAACAAAAGAAACTCCTTACCTATCAATTTAAGAGTCGATAATGTTACCGGAGAAGAGTATAACGATCAATATCATAAAAATATTTTTCATAATGATTCTCATAATTATAATAATTCTGGGTATCAAAATGTTGATCAAAATGATAAATATCCTATACTTGGCAGAGGGTTCGTAGTACATAATCCTTTGAGGTTATGAAAGGAACCTAAATACTTAAATTGTATAAATTATAATCAATTTAGGTCATATTCTACTAGAAGCAGAACTAAAAAACTGGTTTCTGTGCAGAAACAACCTGAAGTAATTCCAAAAGGTTTTGAAATTCTAGCTAAACATTGGTTTGTTAATAATAAAAATCCTACTAAGATATTTAATGATTTGAAAGGTCTTTTAAAATTAGATTCTATTTGATTTGCTGCTTATTTAAAATTAACACAAAATAAAGGATCTAAAACACCAGGTCCAGATGGATTCATCATTGATTCACTTACGAAAAATAAAATTCTAGAAGTTCAAACAGCAGTTTTAAAGAAAAAATATAATTGAATAGGAGTTAAAAAAATTATGATTCCAAAAGCTGGTAAACAAGAAGAAATAAGACCTTTAGGTATTCCATCAATAAATGATAGATTAGTACAAGAAGTATTAAGAACTATCATGGAACCAATATTTGAGATTACATTTAGTCATCATTCACATGGTTTTAGAATCAATAGAGGTTGTCATACTGCATTAAGGGAACTTAAAACAAGAATGAAAGACTCAGTTTGATTTATTGAAGGTGATATTAAGAGTTATTTTGATACTATTGATCATGTCATTTTAATGAATCTTATTAAAAAAAGAATTAAAGATCCTCTTATTTTAAATTTATTCAAAACTGGCTTTAAAGCTAAAGTATTTAATACTGATAAAACAGTTTATATTCCTGAAATAGGAACTCCACAAGGTGGAATACTAAGTCCTCTATTATCTAATATATATCTACATGAGTTAGATTTATTTTTAGAAAAATTGTCAATAGAATATAAAGGATCAGTTAAATCTAATAATAGAAAACATAATCCTTTGGCCTTAAAATTATTCAGACAAGGATTAAAAAGTCACTATTATAGTGACAGTGACATATTAAGAATACCAACTAGAATACAAAATGATATTAATGACAGAAATTGTAAATTTGTTAGATATGCTGATGATTTCTTAGTTGGTGTTTTAGGTCCAAGATCTATGGCTGTGGAAATTAGAGATAAAATTAATGTATTTTTAAAAGATAATTTAAATATATCCTTAAATTTAGATAAAACTAAGATTACACATATATCAAAAGAAATCCCTTTTCTTGGATATAAATTTAGTAGAAGGCAACTATTTATTAAACAGAGATATAATGGTAAAATTTTAAACAGAAAAATGACAATTCCCACATTAGATGTTAATATGGAAAAAGTTATTTCTAGTTTAGCAGATGCTAATTTTTGTGATAAAAGTGGTTTTCCTCTTCCAATCTTTAAATTTTTAAGATTACCTCAATCTGAAATTAATGATAAAATTAATTTTATATTAAGAGGTTTAAGTGAAGGATGAAAAATCGCAGGTAATAGAAAAAGAGCAGTTGCAAGAGTTGCTTATATATTAAGATGCTCAGTTGCTAAATTATATGCTGCTAAATTTAAATTACCTACTGTTGCTTCAGTATTTAAAATAGGAGGTCATGATCTTAGTAAACCAATTGGTATAAGAGCTAAATCAGTAGTAGGTTTAGATGAAAAAGATATTCCATTAAATAAGAAAAAACTAAAAGGAATAAATTTTGATAAATATCATAAGATTTCTAAGCCTACTGGTAATAAAAGGTCTTTAAACCAGATTGAAAACCTTAATATTTTTAAATTTTAGAAAAGGAAACTGATCTAAATAAAATTTTATAACATTATGAAATTCAAGAAAGTTTAATACCCTTTAGCTCTAATGAGTTGAAGAATGGCTAAAACTATGTCTAGTCAAGGTGCTCCTTGTGCTGTATGTGGTTCTTTTTATAATGTAGAAATGCATTATATTAGACCATTAAAAGATATAGATGATTCTAAATCTAAGTTAGATAAGTATAAGTCTTGCTATAGAAAGTCCTTTATGTAAAATACATTACTTAGAGATCCTTAGAGGTGCTTTAATTAATAATTCTATGAAACCAAGTAGAGTTGGAGAGCCGTATGACAGGTAACTGTCTTGTACGGTTCGGTGGAAGCTCAAGATATATAATCTAGACTATTAATAAAAAAAATATAGTGATTATATATTGTTGTTCGATCCAATTATTAAGAAGTTCTCCAATATTAGAATATAGTCCAGATGCTTTATTAGTAATAGTAATCATAGGATCTACTACAGCTTTTTTTGCAGGTACATGTGGTTTATTAGGAAATGATTTAAAAAGAATAATTGCATTCAGTACAATCGTGCGCCGTTGTGCTTTATTTATTCAAGGAGTCGAAGACTCTATACATTGATCACACATGTATCCGACAACGGAATTAGGTCAAGGGGAAAACCCGCTACTAAACATAGCATTTCCGATTAAATGGTTAATTAGGCAAATCCAGTTGAGCTGATTATTAACCAGAGTCGCGTTTTCTATGATTAAGACTACACTGTCTAAAGTCTGTCTGCAAGGATCCTTAACTGAAGGGAACTACCAAGGCTGGTATAGGGTAGGTAAGTTGAATGAAGTTTTGAGATTGTGAACTTCGTTGTGACCCGACTTTTTCCTGGGTATAACCAATACTTAAAAGCAGAAAAAGGACAATCTAAGGAAAACTTAGGAATAAATATAAGAACTACGGGATTACCTAAAGCCAGAAATGGCCAAGGTAACAGAGGAATCGTAGTACCTTCACAAGTTATCAAATAAGTGAGTATAGGATCGAAAGGTCCAGTAGCATTGGGAAGGATTCCAGGTCAATGAGATTGTAACTAAACTAGTACCGCTGGGGATTCCAGTACAGTTAAATCTGACGTTATTAGAAGGTTGCAGTGATTAAAAGACAAATGTAAAGAGAATGTTAGACATGAGGTTCATGATGTGTACAAGCTAATGTACAACACTAAGTTTTACGAAATAGCGTACCACAATCTAAAGAGTAAACCGGGAAACCTGACTACGGGTGTCACTCCTACAACTTTAGACGGGTTTTTTTCAAAAATCATACGAGATATAATCAATAAGTTGAAGAACGAATCTTTCAAGTTCAAGCCGGGTAGTCGAGTAATAATACCTAAGGCCTCAAAAGGAAAAGGCCGGTAACAGTGGCCCCACCCAGGGATAAAATTGAACAAGAGGTCATGAGAATGATCCTAGAGATAATTTATGAACCAGGATTTTTTTTTAACAGTAACGGTTTCAGGTCCAATAAAAGCTGTCATACAGCCCTTAGACAAATCTTCACTACGTTCGGTGTTGCTTCGTGATACATCGAGGAAGACATTTTTAAGTGCTTCGACTCCTTCAGTCACGAAATATTGATAAACCTTATTAGAAGAAGAATCAAAGACGAACGGTTTGTTAGACTTATTGTTAAAGCTCTCAAAGCGGGTTATTTCGAGTATAAAGAATACAAACATTCAATAATAGAAACTTCACAAGGCTCTATTATCAGCCCTATTCTTTGTAATATATACATGATTGAGTTTTACAAGTTTGTGGAAGAATTAACCCAATCTTTTAACAAGAAAACCAAAAGAAAGGTAACCCAGTCTGGATAAGTTATAACAATAATAAATGCAGAGCCAAGTCTCTGGTAGATAAAATCTACTGACAAAAAAGCTATTAACAGTTCCATTTAAAGATCCATTGGACCCCAACTTAAAGAAGATAGTCTAGTGAGGTACGCAGACGACTGAATTCTGAAAGTTAAGGGCTTTTACGAAAATTGTGTGAGTATATTACAAGAATTGAAGGAGTTCCTCCGGGATAAACTTGGTCTTAATCTTAGTAAAAAAAACGCTTATAACCAACGCGATTAAAAATAAGGCTATGTTCCTGGGTACAAAAATCTTAAGAGCCCGTCATCGAAGCTTAAAGAAAAGCCTAGAATTTGTTTAGAGGATGGCTAAGGAGATTCGACTAAAAGCTCTTTTAGAAAGGATAGTGAAAAAACTAGAAAAGGCCAAATTAATCAAAACAGGCTCGCTCTTTCAAGATTATTAGGATAATATAATTCCAAATACCAAATACTAGCTTTATATAACTTGGTGTACAGGGGTTTTATTAATTATTATAGCTTAACGCACAATATTGGATCGGTGAGCGTTTTCATCCACACGACTCTCAAATCCTTTTGTACCAAACTACTGGCTGCTAAACTCTTAGGAAAATTCTATAGAAAAGTTTTTGATAAATTCAACAAAAAACCTTAAAGGGGAGGATAACATAGCGTTCGTAGACCCTGTATACAAGATAAAGCCTTGAGATTTTAAAATAGCAATTGGAATCATATCGGACTCTAATATAACCACTAATGGCCTGTTAAAAACATTGTATACGGAAAGTATCTCCATAGCGTCGCTAGATAATTTGGTATGTTCCGTGTGCGAATCACAATATAGAGTGGAAATGCATCACGTAAGACAACTGAAGGACCTAAATCCTAAGTTAAGTAAAAACGATGCCCTTATGGGCAAAAGGCGTAGGAAACAGATACCTCTCTGCAGAGATTGTCATATGAAACATCATTCAAAACATGACTCAAATTAATTTAGTCTTTTTCTTAATTGACTGGAGAGCCGTATGATGGGAAACTATCACGTACGGTTCGGGAAAGGGGTAGTATAACCCAAAAGGAAACAGTCGAATGTTGGGAATCGTTAACATTTTGAAGAACCCTATCACAGGATTGTTCTTTGATTAAAACGTAAAAAACCCTAATGAGCCTCGAAGGTAAAAACGAACGTCTGGTATTCCTCGAAGGGTTATATTATTCTAGTTCATTCACAATTAGGATATAGTCAGCTATTAATATTTTTATTTTTAAACATTTTTCTTAGAAAATATAGATACATTTATAAACTTTAATACACTAACTTTTCATCTTGCCTTCCTATTAAATTTTAAATTAAATAAATACAACCTTAAATAAAATTTAAAAATGAATACTAATAGCACAAGTTCTTTGACTTCTAATGATAATAGCAAGACAAAATTGAATAACCCTGTAAATGAAAATTTATTAGTTAAATGAAAATTTATTAGTTAAATTAAATTTAGTTTAATCTTCTTTAGTTGATCCTAGAGATAAATTATTAAAATATAATAAATAGTTAGATAAATATAATGATTTTTTTTTTGAAAATAGAAAAACTATTCAATAAAAATATTTGAATAAATCAGGTATTTATTTATGGAAAAATAATTTAAATAATCCTGAAGGTAAATCAGTTAATTTCTTTAATAGATTAAATAAAATTTATCTTTCTAATTCTTATTTATTTAAATATAAAGAAAAATGGCTATTTGTGCAGCTTATTATAAATAAGGTAAAAAAATTTTTGTTCTTTTTATGTTTTATAAGTAATTGATAATTCGGAGTTAAATTTGTTATCTTCTAAAGAATTCTTATCTATAAGAGATAATTATTGGCATAGTATTATTAATTCTACCTATAACAATCAAGCTATTTTAAGTCCATTTAAAGGTGAAAATCACTATAGATTTGGTCAAATTTTATCAAAATCTGTTAAGTTTTCTTAAAAATCAGTAAAACTCTAAAAAAATAGTTTCTAATGAAGTTAAAGCATATCTTGTTTTAGGTGCGCATAAAAACAAAGTTTATTGTTATGATTGGAAAAATAAAAAATATTTCATGGAATTTGAAGGAATACGCAAAATGGAACTATTGAAAATAGAAATAATGCTTATATTAGACAAAATTGGATGTAGATAAAACCTTTTTTTTTGGTAGCATACAAGGTATTAATTATAAGTTATTGTTAAAATCTAAAAAATTAAAATAAAAATAAAAAAATTAATAATTATCATCGTATGTTCTATTAAAATTTTACTATATGCTGGAAGTTTCTAAAAACTTGTATACTTAATATTTTTTTATGATTAAGTAAAAATTACAAGTATAAATGGATAATCAGCAGGAAACCAAATTGTAGTTAATAATACACCTACAAAAGTAGGTTCCTCAGAGACTACATGTAAAACTCTTATTTTTATATAATAATATAAGCTTAAAAAAAACAAAAACAAAAAAATACAAACAAAAAAGAAGAATAATTTTTATAAATTTAAGAGAAGAAATAGTCCAAAATAGTTCTGAAAATAATTATATTTTGATATGATGATGGCAATAGGTCAAACTAAGGCCTATATAAAATCTTTCTATTTGCTGGAAACTTCTAAAGCCTTGAGTACAACCAAATAAGAGTCAGGAAACACTTCTTAAACTAATTTATATACCGGCAGTAGTTTCACTAAAGTTAACATTATTTGCAATGTAAAAATCTTAAGGATATAACAATGAACAATCAGCAGGAAACTAAATTTTTATATTAGTAGTATATTAATATAAATTGAGTAGAATCCTCAGAGACTATACGAAAGAAGTAAGTAATTTATTGATTGCAATTATTTATTAAGAAATAGTCCACAATATGTTTATTTTTTGTTTTTGTCGCTAATGTTTAAATTAATTATATTTATATAAAATTATTACTATAAATATATTTGTAAAACTGGAACATTACTATTAGATCCAAATATTAGTATGACTTTACCTTTAATAAAAAGAAAAAGGGTTTATATGTAAAAAAAAAGAAAAAATTAAAGTATCTAATAATATACCAAAATATTTTCAGCAAGTAGTTTTTGGTTTAATGTTATCAGATGCTTCAATTAGAATGCACGGTAGCCAAGCAATTATGACTATTTAACAAACTAAAAAAGAATTCACCGAATAAATAAAAAAATGTGTTTTCAATTAAATTTAGTGTTAAGCAAAATTCATATTATTAAAAGAAATAATAAAAAACTAGTATATTCATTTCAGACCCTAACTGTGCCTTTTTTTAAATGGCCTTCTTTATATAACCAAATGGGTCTACCTCAATTAATAATATAAATTATAAAGTATGACCTAAAAATTTAGAATCTTTATTTACACCTTTGGCTTTTGCATTTTGTTAATATGAAATATGGGAGTTGAGATCACAGCGGTATCATTAATCATAGTAGCTGTTAAAAACTTTCATTTAACTGAAGTTAATATTATAAAAGCTATTATTTTTTCTAAATTTAATATTTCTTTTTATCTTATTAAAACATCTCATTTGGATATAAATAGAGGTTATATATTAAAAATACCTTTCAAAGAAGTACATTAAGTAATAGAGCTTTTATCTGATAAAATTTATAGTACTATAAAAGGAACCTATAAAATAGGTTTATAGAATAGAAATAGAATAGAAAAAATATTTATTATTAAATACTTGCTCAGGCAATATCACTTTCTAACTTTTTTTAATTATATCATTAAATAACAAATAACCTATAACTTTTTCGTCTTTGAGTCGCTTTTAAGGTTATAAAATATAAACATAAATTAAGCTTAGTCAATACAATGTTGCTTTAATGCATACAGTAAATCATGCTTTCTTTAAAGCTTTATTATTCTTAGGTGCTGGTGCTGTAATTCATTCATTCCAAGATCAACAGGATATCATGTTGTAATATTATCAAATTCCGGGCAATCCCTAAAGCTTAAGCTACAGCAAGTAAAAGGGTAACCTTTTAAAGTACGAAGGATTAATCATCTTTCTATTGAAGCAATTCAGATGTAACAAGGCTTAAGATGATCGAAAGTGAAATGGGTCTTCGCGTAACTAAGTTCCTTATTGATAAATTTTAGAAAATACGTAGCAAGTGCTGCGCCTAATTAATTTAAGGATAAAAGCGCATCGACTAAATGGTAATAGTGTCTACACGGGTTTAACGAGCCCAGCCCATTTTAATTCCCGCTGCCCTTTGGACCCCTTAAAAAAACAAAACAAAAAAGGGGTCTTTTGACAAGTAAAAAGCAAAGGGGAGGGCATAAATTGAGTGATTATTCTCATAAGTGTAGAATTAAGATATAGTCAGTCCCCTTACGAAAGTATGAACGACCTTTAAAGGTCTCAATGCGGTGAGATAATATCAAGCTGTGAGGATAAATGTTAAATTTTGCTAAAGTATATAATTTTTCCTATAACCCTCGGTGGAAGCGAGGTAGGGTTAGACAATTTTCAAGTAAAAGTGGAAGCGGTAAATTGAATTCTTGGTTTGTTACTGGTTTAATAGATGCGGAGGGTTGCTTTAATTTATCAATTAGCAAAAGTTTTAAAAATAAAAATTAGGAGAGCCTGCCTTTTTCGGGGTTGTACAAGCAATATTTATAGAAGAGTTACATATAAAAAAGCTAGGTTTACTTGGTGATCTCAAAGAAGCTCTGTTTTTGGCGGAGTAGGTACTATTACAACTATTCCTAGAGTAGCAAGGTATTCTATAGTAGGCCTAAAAGATATTATTAATTTTGTTTTACCTCATTTTTAAAATTTTCCTTTAGAAAGTGTACAAATGATTGAATTTGATTTCTGGAGTGTTATTATTATGAGCAATAAAGGTCATTTGACTTTAGAAGGTTTAAAAGAACTTTTTGTTTAAAATCAGCTCTGAATTACAGGTTATTCTATTATTTAATTTCCGGTTTCTCATCCGATACTTAAATACCTTATTTAATTAGACCTAGTTATAATCCAAGTTTAACACCTTTACATCATGATCATATCTGGATAAGCGGTGGTTCTTTGTAAGTGGTGAGGGATCTTTTAATGTTTCAGTTAATTCCAAAATCAAATCTTTCCTGTTTTTTCAATAAGGCTTCTTTCAAGGGATAAATTATTACTACTCAAAATTAAAAAATATTTTGTTTTGGTCGTATATATTATTAAGAAAAAACTTTTTATATAAAGTATAAAGAATAGCTGATCTATTATCTATTATATCGCCCGAAGGACAATTTAACTTATATCCAGTAGCCGGGTTTAATTTATATAATTATAATCTTTGGGTTGAAATTATTAATTTAATAATAGCTAAAGAACATTTAAATTCTCAGGGTTTGACACTTTTTGTGTAGAAATTTAAATAAATGGGATGATTAAGCTGAAAATAACTATACCCGCTCCCGCGATAAGAAGAACTTACCTCCACTTTACCTTTTCATTAGCCGCTTAGTAAGCTAACGCGCGTTATCGCGAGGCTATTAAATAACAAATGCAAATTGATTACCCGGCTAACTAAAGATAGTGAGGTTGGCATAGGTTTAAATTTTATAATATGTAAGTTAACATTGCAAAACGCAGGATGTTAGAAGAATGGGTGGATTAATAAAATTCTTACCATTTACTTATTCAGCAATGTTAGCAGGATCATTAAGTTTATTAGCTACACCTTTCTTAACAGCTTTCTATTCAAAAGATCTAATTCTGGAATTAGCTTACGGACATTATAGTTTTAGCGGTATGTACGCCTTTACTTTAGGTACAATTACTGCTGGTTTAACTGCTTTCTACTCTGTAAGATTATTAAGTCTTGTTTTCTTTACTGTACCTAATGGATCTAAAGTAAGTTACGAAAACGTACATGAAGCTAATATAGCAATAATTATTCCATTTATAGTATTAGCATTATTTAGTATTTTCTTTGGTTATGTAGCTAGTGACTTATTTGTTGGTGTAGGTTCAGATTTTTTAGGAAACTCGGTGTTTGTACACCCTAATAATAATCCTTTAATAGAAGCTGAATTCTCATTGAGTCCTATCATTAAGTTATTACCTTTAATTTTTACTATTATTGGAGCATTATCTGCTTTATTCCTATATAATTATTATCCAAGATTAATTATAGAATTAACTGAAAATAATTTAGGTAGAAAAGTATATGCTTTCTTAAATGGTAAATATTATTTCGATGTAGTTTATAATCACTATTTAGTACAAAGTGGTTTAAAACTAGGATATAGTATATCTAAAAATATTGATAGAGGAGCTATAGAATTATTAGGGCCTTATGGTTTAACAAATAAATTAACAGGTACTGGAATAAACATATCTAAGTTAGATACTGGAGTTATAACTACATATTCTTTATATATTGTTATTTCTTTATTAGGTTTAATTTATTTAACATTTAGTTCATCTTTATTAGAAACACAATACTTAGATTCAAAAATAGTTATTATAATGTTATTCGCATTATTAGTTACATTAAATTACAATAATTTTGATGATGCTAATAAAATTAACCCCCACTCTACTAAAACTGCACCGCGTTAAAGCGCTGTACTAAATTTACTAAAAAGTAATGGTTTACTTAGAAAGTATCAACATCAAACTATTAGCTGAATTATACATTGAAGGTAAAACCATCAAGATTTTAAATACATACCCTGGATTATTACATCTGCAGCTGCAGGGCTTAAAGCCTTCAATAAAACTGTGGAAATATATAACTATGTATTAGCTGAACACAAAACAATCTATTTTCCGATTTAAAAAACAAAAGAATGTGAATTTTTAGATGACGTTCCTGTATCCTTTGTAAACCCTAATTAATTAGGTATATTTAATACAGGTTATCCTATTTATATCTTAGATTATGATTATATGATTAAAAAGAATAAAAAGTATTAAGCAGCTCAAATTGAAACAAGTTTGTGGTTTTATTAAACTAGGCTGGTAATATTGAGAATACTTGGGATGACTGTTTTATATAATGCTAACGGATGTATATTGAATATATGTTCTACAGTAAACCCTTTAATACGAATTAATTTTTATATTAAAGATTGCTTCAAAGGGTTAGATTCTGTTAATAGTGTACCAGCTAAAAGTTTAAATCTTAATCTAGAAAAATTGTTAAAGAGAAAAAACAATTTAAGTAAAGAATTAGCATTAGGAGGATACAAATTTAATTATTTGTTATTTTATGGCTTAATAGTAAACCTAAGATTAGTTTAGATACTAGATCATATTTAATATTAAAAAGTTTTATTTTGTTTTACATAAGAACATTAGAACAAGCCTTGAAAAGATTTTATAATTCAAAGATAAATGATAGTAGATTGGTTTCTTAAAATTTTACTAGCGTAGACATTAAAGAGTATAAAAACGATATACAAAACTTAATAGAAAACTTATCAGCAAGATGGCTATAAAACCTTTAATAATAATCAAAAGATTGTAAACAACTAGGAATTACAATAAGTCAATTAGCTTATAATAGGAATATTGCCTTTAAAGGAAAGTATATGTTTTCTCCTGTAACTAAAAAATTTTACTTATTATCTCTAAATTGAGAGAAATAAACTTAACTCCCAGAACTCGTATTAGTGAATTAGTAATGATATTACAAGGCTCGGAATAGATTAAAGTAAATTAGAATCTGGTCATATCTATTAAATATTACAAGATAAAAAAAACTATTTTAGTTAAATATAAAACATGAAAAGAATTAAAACAAATTTATATACATATCTAGCTATAAACAAAATTAAAGTAATAAAGAAATTTTAATAAGTATTCCTGTTTCTATTTTAATAGTTGAATTAAAAGGAACACCTGATATTCTAATAATAGTAGAGAGCTTAGCAATTAAAGGTATTATAAATGTTTAATTAGTAAGTGCTCTGGATGTTACTAATAAATTATTAAAACAACAAATTGTTAAAAAAGATAAAGTAAGGAAACTTTCATATGACCTGTAAGAAAATTATAAAGTCAAAACTCACGATAATATAAAAAGTGACTTATTAGATTATAAAATATATAGTTAATGTTAAACAAGTAGTGGCAGGTAAGCTAATTAATTGTAGTATTTTTAATGATGACTATCTTAGTGGAATTAAAACCTAAGTCATACTAAATAAAAATTTACGAAATAAAATAAGTTTAATTATCCTCAATAAATAATATTGAATATTGTTGACCCTTATCTAGGGGTTTGTGCAAGTCCTATGCAAAATCAAAGTATTTAGAAAAAAGAAGATATTCTTTGAATTAAGACAAAGACTTAGTTTTATCTATTTTGTACAAAAACTATGGATACAAAGCTTTGACTGAGCAAACAATTTTTGTAAGATTTTTATTTTGCTAGTATAAATTATTAATAGCATTTTCTTTATTTAGGATTTATTATAGATGTTTATTTAAACTGTTTTTACTTTAATTATATTTAAGCTTTTTATTCTGATGCTACAATAGAATTTATCCTTTAACATTTAATTCGTGCTACACACACCCTTCCTTAACACCAAATAGTAATTAATATGATATAAATTTTATTATAAATAAACTAAAACTAGTACTAGCTGCGCTTCCCTTATTTAAAAGAAAAGCAGTAAAGAAATTAAATTTTATGTATTTTTGAGAAACAAATTATTTTACTTGTTTCCCTTACTATTCAGGGACTGTATGAAAAGAGAAGAAGTAAATTTTATTTAATTTTATTTTATTTTTCTTTTTGCTGCTTATTAAATTTTAG
>Ga0153948_1000114_pt1 | contig 41263 bp, 25 predicted proteins | sample TSNJ032MetaG_FD_104696 | JGI IMG/M metagenome (GOLD analysis project Ga0153948, IMG submission 104696) | Attine ant fungus gardens microbial communities from New Jersey, USA - TSNJ032 MetaG | ecosystem: Host-associated > Fungi > Mycelium > Unclassified | place: USA: New Jersey, Wharton State... | reverse complement strand
GGGGGTGGTTTTGCCGAGTCTTAAGAGGCCCTGATTTGTAGGATCGGAGTCGTTATTTTTGCCGTTTAGTTGAATGTCGGTTCAAGGTAATCCAAAAGCAGGGAGCCGAGACGCAAGCGAGTGCATGTTGTCGCTCCCGGGCTGATTTGGGTAGTCGAAAATGTCCGCTATCGGCCAGAAGCGGTCAGTCAAGCTGGCTTGAGCTTAAGCGAAATGAGCTAGTTGAATGGCTATGTGCTACGTTTTCAAAGCTTCTCCTCTTTGTGGATGTCACCTGTACAAATGCGGAGTCGATCGATGTGTTTCCCAATGAGGCCATATAGGCGTGCCAGGTCAGCTCTGTTATGAGCCCATGCTCGAACCCCGGCTCGAGTTGATTTTGGTGAGCCTCCCTCTTATGAGACTCTCAAAATGGTAGTCCGTCTTCACGCTTTGTAAGGGATATGTCGAAGGCGTCGGCCCCAGTTTGCAGTTCTTCGAGTGTCAAGGTGTCGAGGCCAAAACGATGCAAGGAAATGCCGGTCACAACTTCAAAATACAGACCATCGGTATTCTTCAGACCAAGATTGCAAATTGTCTGTAGCGTTGGGATGAGATCTCTACCACTCCAATCAAGTTGGACCATCTCTCCCGGCTCAAGACGGGATGGAAATACTCCTTTGTTCCGATCCGAAAGCGCATGCTTCAATGAGCTACATTTTCCACCGTGACCTATTCTGAGGTCCATTACCGTGCAGCTCCTCATTCCCTTGCATGCTATGTGAAGCGTGAGCCATGCCATACTCGGCTCTTGGGTCAACATAACCTGCTCACTGTCTCTGGCCAGCTGGAATCTCTCGCTTCGTTGGACCATGTACAGGCTAGCGATAACCGCCAAGAGCGCGCCCACTCCCGATACCCAATCCCCAACACTTCCCCAGTCTGGAACGAATCGCACTGTTGACTGCGGGTTTAGGTTTATACCGGCTGTCAGCCCAGCAAATGCTGAGAAGGCACAGAGAGCGAGAACCCCGACAACTACAGCGACAACCCTCATTGGCACTTACCTGATTATTGAAAAGTGCGGAATATATAGCAGGGATCGCTCACTGACGTAGCTCGGACGTAGCTAAAGCCCCGGTGTGGTGGTCATCGGTTACGCATTTTTAGGTCGTTTTCGCAACCTCAAGGTCAAATGCGTTTCTTGTGCTCAGAAGCACTTCGCTTTCGTTGGCAAAATGCATGTAAACTACGTCGCGAAATCGGGGGGACGTAAGCGTATGCTGGGCGTTTCTTAGAAGGTGGTTCGAGTCCGCCCCCCCTGACCCATTTTTTAGAAGGTATGACTTATTTCTAAGGTACATTTGTCTTGGAAGGTGCTTGTTGAACCTATGCAAAACGGCATTGAGTACACAAGTAGCTGTAGCCTTTTTAATGTGCTACAAGGAAAAATGTTTGTCAGAAAAATGGGCGGGGTTTCATCTTTTCCGATAGCACCTAAAACCTTAGATCCAACGATAGTCTTTTATAATGCTATTAAGCCAGCCATGCGCGACAATGGCTTCTCAGGGAAGAAGTTCCCCCTTAAATATGACAATGGATCTGGCACACCAGAAACCATTAATATAAATATACATAGTTACTCGACCAAGGTTGTTGTCTTACTGGTTTCTAAGTTGATTGTACCGCGAGAAGGAGTCGCTACCAGTCTTCTAGCACTGCAAGATATGGAGTCTCATCCGGGGCTTCACAATCTAATTAAAGCTGTATGCTCTGTGATTTGCTTCGGGCATAGAAGGTCTGATTATAGAAGTTTTTCTCCAAAAATTTATCCGGTGGCAGTTTATGAAAAGAGCCTAGCTGAAGATTCCATCTCGGACGGGGTGGCTGTTGAGGCCTTAACTCGTCATAGAAACCCCAAGGCTCAAATAATTGAAGATATTTTGAAGAAAAATATCGATCATCAAGTCGATGAAAACAGTATCTTAATCGACCGCCAAGGCATATTTGCTAGGTATGCCTATGAGTTCGGTGATGAAAGAAATAACGAAAGAAAAATGGAAAGCGTGCATTGCCTTTTTGAAATAGGCTTAGCGCTTTTTGAAATGTTTTCTAGCGATAAATATCGCGATCTGAGCAAGGGTGAACTGGATTTTATTAAAATCCTGATTTTTTCACCAGATATTGTATTTATTAAAAGCGTTACAGCCTATAAAACATGGATTTTGATTGCAGATGAGTTCAAGTTAAAAAGGTTATTTGATACAGCAGTTGAACTGTCTGTTGCGGAGCCGTCAACATGCGTAAATCCTCCGATTAAAAAGGAGTGGTCACCTATGCGCACATGGACTATGAGCATTGTAAGCACTCTACTCTTAGGTGTTGTCACTTACTTTTCTCCTGAACTCTACAAGGAGTACATAGATTCAAAAGAAAGGGTAGAGATTCTTTCGCCTAAAGATGGTGCGTCTCTATCTGCTCCGTCGGGAGAAGTAATTTTGTCTTGGGCTGAAATCAAAAAGCAGGCTGAGTCTATCGTGATGGTCGAAAAACTTTCTGGTGACGGTAAGTGGCTTCCAGCGGCTCATGCGGCGGGACGCTATGTTACTAAAGATAATAAAATAGTTTTTGAGGTCGTCGAATTAGGCGCTTTTAGATGGAGGGTCTCTATTGAAGATTCCCGTGATTCTGAGATTGGCAATTCGAAGTGGCACTTCTTTTCGATTACTTCAAAAGTCGAGAAGTGAGCAAGTGACCTCTATTTTGTATTTGTTGGAAAAAATGGGGGCATATTGATTATTCGAATAAAAAACCGCCCCCCATTTTTTCACTATTTCAGAGTGAATTGCTTCGAGTCAGACCGAGACTCAACCCCTTCGGAAGTTTTTCAATCGCAATAAGTGCTAAGTTATCGGTGATGATCCGATCATCATTTAGTAAAGCAAACGACGGTGCCCACAGAAGGGTTTCTTTATCGAATTCATAGACTATTTGCCGACTTATCTTTCCTTGAGATTTCAGCCCGGAAATTAACCGAGCTGCTTGAGCTGCCGCACCGGCCAATGCATCCATTGCTTCATGAAGCTTTTTCTCATCTCTACCTCTGAATAAAAATGAGACTTGGCAGCCGTCTTGATGTGAATGAAAGTCGAGTATAGGGTTACGTCTGTCGGACATTCGACTAAGCAGTTTCCGAAACCAAGCATGTATTCCTGCATAGGAAGCTTTACCAGCTTCAGTAGCTATCGCAGTCACGAATGGGTTCCAAACAAGGAGTACGTAGGGAAGGCCAATCCTGATGAGTTCTTGCAATGAATCTGCTGCATTGTGCGACAGCTCGGAACGCTCGACTCTAATGGGTGAGTCACTCGTAATCTGATCCAACCAATGGTCATCCACCTCCCTTGCATCCGTCGCTATCTCGATCCACACATCCTCCAAAAGACTTGGAAGCTGTTGAGGAGGTGAAACGGAGAAGTCAACATCTATCCCTAAGCCACGAAAACTCAGAACGTCCCCTCCTGAGTAATAGCCCAAGACTGCGGCGACAAACTTTCGACCTTCAGGACTTTCAAATGATGCACTTTCCAGCAGTTGCCCCTTTGGCCGTCCGGGATCGTGATTCTCAAGAAGTGTGAAAGGATTGCAGTTTATCTTGTTAACTAATCTGTCTGGATCGACAGCGACCAACAATTGGCCATCCGAGCCGCGCGCGTCCGTCCAGATCACCGCGCGCGCAATTGCGCCAAATTTTCCCGCTTGGTGTCGACGCTCAGCCTCTTCCGCCCATTGGATGGCGGCAGGTGTTTCTTCAAAAAAATCTGACATGGGTTCTATACCTTCCGGAGCAACGTATCAAAAGAACAAGATAGACCCAACCCTTAACAGACGTCCGCTCTTGGCCGAAAGCAGTCAATCGTGGGCGGCGGTAATCGGCCAATTGCGGTCAATCAGGAGAGCATCAATCGACCCAGAGCAGTCATTTTGAGGGAGGTAGGCTAGTCAGAAGCGAGTTGTTCAACAGTCCGCGCGGGGCATCGGATTCAATAGTCGAAGGATTGAGAGCGTTCGTTATCGCGTCACGCACCTGGCGTTGTCCTTCGGTGCATTTCTTCCTAAACTCTTTAGCCTCGGAAGCCTTTTTTCTTAACGCAGAAGCTAATCTTTCATGGCCGTACTCAGAGTGAGGATCAAACTTGACTGCACGCTCCAAGTATTCACATGCCTTAGTTGGCAGGTCTTTATTAATCAGTAAGTTACCTATGTTAGCGGTTATCCACTGCGAAGGGCTCTCTGCATTCATTAGCTTTTCTGCTCTACGATAGGAGTATAGCGCTTTATCGTATAATTCGAGTTGGAGACAGGAGTTTCCAAGATATCCCCAATATTCAATTGAGCTGGGGTCCTCATATGTCAGGCGATCAAGTAAGTGCGCCCCAATATGATCTTGGCCAAGCTCCTGAGCCAAGCGGGCGTACTTGAATCGAAGCCCCTTGTGGCTTGGGTGCTTCGCGTAACAACGCAGAACAACTGACAAAGCTTCGTTCGTGTTTTCCTCTCGCTCAAGGGTCTCAGCCAAACGAATGGCTACTTCAGGAAAATCATCCGGTCCAATACGCTGCAGTTCAGCGATTGCATTAGCACTGTCAGTTTCATCCGAATGACACAGCGCAAGCGCCATAGCAATTTCGGAATCCTTCGGCCTTTTTTCCTGGACGGCAGATAAGAGTTCGATTGCTTTGCTAGTGTTGCCTTCCCAGCGAAGGAATGTTGCGACTATGGACTGAACACCTGAGAACTCAAAGTGCTCGTTGGCGTAGTTTATTAACGCATCGATGTTGCCATCGTTGCTTAGCTTGAACTCGCAGTAAATAATCCAAGCTTTTTTGGTAAGCAGAGCTTCTCCCGATATGCTCTCTACTTCATTCTGTAGCGTAGCCTTGGCTTGATCATACTTTTCTTCCACAAAGTCGAATAACCAATCGCGTCTTTCCAAACCCTCTACTATGCCGCCTTCTGTGCTTTCCTCTACGATAATCCGACCAGGAGCAATCCCGAGTTTCTTCATTTGGAGCCGGATTTGGTAGCACACAGAGCCGGTAGCCGCCTGCATGCTGCCATCTTCGCGTGTTGACTCATATCTACCAGGCGTAACTCCTAAAAGATCAGTAGGGATATGTAGATCACCATCCGATGGCAGAATGAAAAATACTCGCTCTCGTCCAAGTTTACCGATGAAAAGGCCGAACTCAAAAAGTACATTGTCCCTTACTGCAGGTGCAGTTAAGTTTCTAATCCGGATCAAGTCGTCCGGTGAAAATACAAATATAGCAAAGTCACTTTCCGAGAGGACTTTAGTCAAACTCTCCATCGTAGTTTGAGATAACTCAAAAACGCCTTGGTCCCAGATGGTGACTTCCGCTTCGTGCAATAAGTTCTGCTGTACCGGATAGGCGACACTGAGCCCCTCAACGGATGAGCCGATGAAGACACGAGGTTTTGACATTGTTGCTCCTATGGATGAAATCCCTTACGTGCTGGGCTCTGGATGAACTCAGATTAGCGCGACGGCGAGGAAAAACAATGCAGAAGGTGACACGTATGAAAATTGCGTGGCGAGCGTCTTACGATCCTACTTCAATCCTTCTGCGGCGTCTGCTTCTGGCCGAAAGCAGCCATCGGGTGTGAAAAATAGATCAACGCTCGCAATTCATCTGGTAACGCTACGAGATGGCCATCTGCTGTCATACAACCATTTCCCCTCACAAGCTATCCTGCGCACCCCACGAATGACAGGAATCAGCAGCTAGGACGTAGCATTTTAGGCTTTGTCCTACAGCCAGCACTTGGGCTTTCCGATAGCGTTCGGCTGTCAGAACCTCAAGTCAGGATTCCCGAAGTGACAAGGATGATGCATGAGTGAATATGGAAACGTAACAAGGCCCGCGCTACCTAACCCACCAAGAAAAAAGGTCTATCGCGGAGTAGAACCGACCGACCTGCACGCCAAGTATTGGGCGGAATACCCTGAGGAACCAGCGTCGAAACCGGCTGCTGCGAAGGCACCAGCGGAACCCGGTTTCTACATCGTTCAGCAAGTCATGCCGCGCTCTGCGCTAGAAGCTGCACTGTTCGATAAGCCGGATGGGGCGACGCTTGAGAAATTCACGCGCCTCAACCCTCACGTCACCGGTTATGCCAAGCCCGGTCAACTTATCGTGTTGAGTGATCCGAACAATCCGCAGTGCACGCGTGAAGAAGCGTTGCTCATGGAAGCGGCTCAGAAAGTGGATGCTGCACTCAAACCCATGAGCGACGAAGAGGCGAGCTTCATGGTTCGCTATCGGAGCGAGATTGAATCCATTCTTTCGCAAGGTTCAACATCAATCGGTGTGGGTGAATCGATTTTCGCCAAGAACCTGGAGGACGTGAAAACCTCGCTGAAGGAAATCGAAGCGTTGCACCAGAAAAGTTTTCAGCGCGACGGTCACTTGCGTAGCTCAGAGTTCTTTGCAGAACGTGCACGTTTGTTTGCCAAGCTTGATAGACAGCTCACCGGTTTAACCAGAAAGGGCATCGGCTTCCCTGATCATCCGAGCCTGAAATCAGCTCTCGGCATATCCAGCAAAAGTCTGGTGCATCACTGGAGTCTGGCGGGAGCTCCGGGGCAGATTCCTGGCTACGCCACTCATACGGAAGGTGTCGCCAGAGCGGCCAAGGTTGTTAAGTACGGCGGCTGGATTGGTACAGCCGTAGGTGGCGGGGCGTCTTACATGAAGGTTCAAGAAGTCTGTGCGGCAGGCAACAAAGACGCCTGTGAAAAGATCAAATACACAGAGGGCGGTAGCTTCATTGGCGGGGTGGCCGGTGGTGCAATGACAGGAGCAGCGTTGACCGCCCCTGTAGTCGGTGCAATCTGCGTGGGGCTCGGCGTGCCTACCGGTGGATTGGGAACCCTTGCTTGCGGCGTGGTAGTTGTAGCGGCAGGCTCATTTGCTGGCGGGGCGGTAGGAGGGGCCGGCGGTGAAATGTTCGGCGAAGTGATTTACGAGGTGACTAAATGAATACCGCTGAACTGATAGTTGGAGGGTTGTGTGGTGTAGTGATTATCTCGATGATCATTTGGATCGGGATTGCCCTCTACATTGCCCACATCAAGATGGATGTGATCCTTGAGCACCTCAAAAACAGCTCTGCCGGCACCAGGTTAGCGGCGCTGAAGCACGGAGGCGCTTGGGGCAGATTGCTTTTGGTAGGTGGCGCCTCTGGTCTCGTTACGTTTACCAATTTCTACATTAGACGGGGCACGCTCAGTACCGAAGATGTAGCGAGCTTTCCGGTCTCACTCAGGCAGAAACTTGTATGGATGCAATGGAGCGCAATAGTGCTGCTTTCCGCGATGGTTGTGCTGGTCGCTTTGGGTAAATCAGGAGTTCTCAAGTAACCGGACATCAGGTTTGTTCACCCTCGTTTGAACACTCGCAGGTGCATCAGGTAAAGGGTCAGTGGGAAGATCTATGAGACGGGCAAATGAGTTTAAGCGTTACTGATACGGTACTTCTATCCATCGCGCTGATTGATCTGGCGGGGATTATTCTTTGGATAGGCGTGTGTTTACACCTCGCCTACACAAAGATGGATTTGATGTTGGAGCACCTGAAAAACTGCCCGGCGATCATGACTCGCGCTCCACTTCGGCATGGCGGACCTTGGGGAAAGCTTCTGCTCGTGGGGGGCATTTCGGGAATTGTTACCTTCCCGAGGTTTTATCTGAAAAGGGGCGAGATAAGCTCCGAAGATCTAGCCAATTTCCCAGGCCCGCTTAAACGTAAGTTGGTCACGCTGCAATGGAGCGTGATTTGTTTGCTGCTGGTCATGATCAGCTTCGGAGCAACTGTGAAATCAGGTTTCCTTTAGCGCTCCTTTGCGTGTGCTCAACCCCCATCGTCGGCACAGGGGAATCTCGGTAAACGGCAACGTTTAAAAAAACATCTCCAGACACTCTCTCAGGCTACATATCCTTGCGCCTTTGCCTACAGCTACGCCAGAATCCGCCGGCTTGTGCGCCTTGGGGACGGGTTCTATTGTGGTTCGGTCGCTGACGAATCAGCGATCGGATTTGACCGTCCGCCCCATATCAAGGCGCGCCAGCGTTCTGCACGTGTTCAGGAATTGTCTGAAACCATGTCGCGGCGGCTGTGCGTGGGACACCTTCGGGTGTGCCGGATTCCTTGATGTCCGGTCGGTCAACCCGCGTACAGCTGCCACCCTGTTTGTTTGACCGCGAACGGTGGCGGCTCCAGTCATCAAGGAGCTTCACCATGATCAAACCTACACCCAACCCACCCGAAACCGCGTCGGTTTCCCCCTACGAATCCATCGATTCCAAAAAACTCCACGAAGCCGCCGACCGCGCGCTCGATCATTACCTCTGTCCGCCCGGTTCCACGCCGCCGCCGCGTAAAACTCGTGGGATGTATGCCGTGACGGCGGACAACAAAACAGAAGAGCTGCTGGTGGATGCCAGTGAAACACTCGCTTCGGCTAAAACTCTCGCGCAGAACATTGCCAGTTTGTTGCCGGTGTCGCAACGTCATGCGCTGGCGGGGATTGCGCAGTTGATCATGCTTGGGGAGTTGGCGGTGAATCGGGCTTTGGATAATTTGCAGTTGCCGGAGTGATGTAGGTGTCGGGGACACTTGGTGATTGATTGGGTGTTCATTCTGGCGCCTTCGCGAGCAAGCTCGCTCCCACAGGGTTTTATGCTGATTGCAGATGTTGTGTACAACGCTGAAACCTGTGGGAACAGTTGATTACTACCGTGCCGTCTTCGTGTGGTTAATAAAACTAGAAATGTCGAAGCATAGCAATTGGGTAGGCGTGCCCCCAAACAGGTTCGCCGAAAGAAATCGTTACTTGGAGAGTAATTAATGCGTACTTTACGTCTCGCAGCCTACACGCTTTTTGGTTTGGCTTGCTTTTCATCCGCGACGGCGGCTGAGTTTGACTACAAGCGGGTCTACCAGGCAGATGCAGGGAAAGTAGGCAAATATATCGTGAGATATTTGAGGACATTCGATTCTCCGTGCATACGGGTGCAATCGCTCGTGCCAGGGGGTAACGGGAAAATAGTTAAAGAAAAAGAGCTGTGCTCCATTGACGGCAAAAGTTTTCTCGACGGATACACTCAAGTTGAATTGAAAAAGGGAGAGTTTCAAGAAGATAAACTGACTTTCTTGTTTGAGATAATGCCACTTGAGCCGGCCCCCGAGTTTCTAAAAAAATGTACTGTTCCATTTAAGGATGGTGCGCCTCAGGATCTTGTTTGTGAAACGATAACGCCGTGAGTTGGAAGCTCTGTAGGCGAGCAAAACGTGGGTACGGATGAGCATGTGTCGAACCTGACAACTCGGTCCGTCCATCTCCAAGGGGGGGCAGGCGTATCGGGACACCTTGGTAAGGGAGCATAGGGCCGTATCTATTTAAGGGGGGAGGTGACGCGGTGGGATTTCGATAAACACCACCGTTTAAAAAGACATCTCCTGTCACTCTCCCAGGCTACACATCCTTGCGCCATTGCCTACAGCTACGCCAGAATCCGCCGGCTTGTGCGCCTTGGGGGCGAGTTCTATTGTGGTTCGGTCGCTGACGAATCAGCGATCGGGTTTCGCAGCCCGGATCAATCAAGGCCACAGCGCCTCCAATCGTTGCCAATTTGGCAATGGTGCTTCATGGCGGCTGTGCGCGGGATACCTTCGGGTATGCCGGGTTCCTTGATTCCCGGTCTGCGAACCTGCGTACAGCTGCCACCTCCCTTCGTTTCGCAGCGAACTGTGGCGGCTCCAACAATCAAGGAGCTTCACCATGATCAAACCAACACCCAACCCTCCCGAAACCGCCTCGGTTTCCCCCTACGAATCCATCGATTCAAAAAAACTCCACGAAGCCGCCGACCGCGCGCTCGACCATTACCTCTGTCCGCCCGGTTCCACGCCGCCGCCACGTAAAACCCGTGGGATGTATGCCGTGACGGCGGACAACAAAACCGAAGAGCTGCTGGTGGATGCCAGTGAAACGCTTGCTTCGGCCAAAACCCTCGCGCAGAACATTGCCAGTTTGTTGCCGGTGTCGCAGCGGCACGCGCTGGCGGGGATTGCGCAGTTGATCATGCTTGGGGAGTTGGCGGTGAATCGGGCTTTGGATAATTTGCAGTTGCCGGGGTGATGTAGGTGTCGGGAACACTTGGTGATTGATCGGGTGTTCATTCTGGCGCCTTCGCGAGCAAGCTCGCTCCCACAGGGTTTTAGGTTGATTGCGGATATCGTGTGGGGCATGCGTTGTTTTTGTTGCTTGAGATGTTTGTGTAGGAGCTGCCGGAGGCTCGGGCCGCGATCGGACGATCTTTTGATTTTGGTTTTAAAAGATCAAAGTCAAAAGATCGCAGCCTTCGGCAGCTCCTACAGGGGGCGGTTCAGTAGGGTTTCCAGGCGGGCCAGGGGCGGGGCATCCTGGTTGCGGTCGAAGACCTGGATGCCGACCTTGAGCAATCGGCCATTCTCTGCCGCTGCGATTACCTGCTCACACCGCAACAACAACCGTCCCTGATCACAATCAACGGCTTTCACTCCGGTCGGCAATCGACCTTCCAGTTGCAGCTCGGCCATGCGGTTTTGCGCTGCGATCATTCCAATCGAGCGATCCCGCAGAACTCCGCTGCTTTGGGTCATCAGCCCCGCCACGCGCACGGCAGCGGACATCGCCACGGCAATGATCGCCAGCGCCACCAGCACTTCAATCAGGGTGAATCCGCTTTCTCGGGAGCGCGTAGGCATAAAAGGCCCAAAACCAAAACACAGCCCTCGACCCTAACCCGCGTCCTTGACGGCTTGACGACGAAAACTCCCGAGGATTTTCAACATCCCTGACATATCTTCTTGCAACACTGCGCGTCGAATCGAATCAAGCCAAGGGAATGTCGAGATGGATATCGCGCAGTTCAAACAGCCCGGACGACCGAGCCGGATGCCCCGTGGGCAGCAGGGTTTTACCCTGATCGAGATCATGGTGGTGGTGGTGATTCTCGGGATTCTGGCGGCGATGGTGGTGCCCAAGGTGCTCGACCGGCCGGATCAGGCGCGGGCCACGGCGGCGAAGCAGGATATTGGCGGTTTGATGCAGGCGCTGAAGTTGTATCGCCTCGATCACGGCACTTACCCGAGCATGACTCAGGGTCTGAAAGTGCTGGTGGAGCGGCCGGCGGATGCGAAGAACAGTAACTGGCGTTCGTACCTGGAGCGTTTGCCGAACGATCCGTGGGGTCGTCCTTATCAGTACCTCAACCCCGGCGCGAATGGCGAGATCGATATCTTTTCCCTCGGTGCCGACGGTCAGCCTGACGGCGACGGGGTGAATGCCGATATCGGTTCCTGGCAGCTGTAAGGCCGGTGATGAACAACCAATCGAACCAGCAAGGGATGGCGATCATCAGTGCGCTGTTGATCGCGGCGGTGGTCGCGGTGATTGCGGCGGGGATGTTGACCCGGCAGAGCGTTTCGACCCGCGCGCTGGAGGCGGATCAGCAGCGGGTGCAGGGGCGTTGGTTGTTGCACGGCGGTCTGGAGATCAGCCGGCAATTGCTCTGGGATGCGCGGCAGCGTGATCCGTTGACCCGGCTCGATCAGCCGTGGGCGCAGCGCTTGAATGCGCAGGGTTTCGAGGGGCGGCTGGAGGATGAGCAGGGCAAGTTCAACCTGCGCAATCTGGTGGCCAACGAGCGTGTCGATGAGGCGCAGGTGCAGGCGTTTCAGCGGTTGTGCGCGTTGATCGGTATCAGCGCCGGGTTGAGTCAACGCATCAGTCAGCGGGTGATCGGTTCTTATCCGTACCTGTTGAACCCGCAGATTGCCGAAAACACCACGAGCAAAAACGCCTTTGACAGTGGTCGCGCCACGTCGCCGAATGCGTCGCGCAAGCCACAGAATCCGAAGTTGCCGATGCTGCGCAGTGTCGATGATCTGCGCAGCGTCGAGGGCGTGAATGAGGCGGTCATCGGCAAACTGGCGCCGTACCTGACGGTGATTCCGGCGACCACTTGGCTCAATGGCAATACCGCCACCGCGCCGGTGTTGGCCGCGTATGTGCCGGGGTTGTCGCTGGAGCGGGCGCAGGCGCTGATCAACGAGCGCGACGCCGGGCGCTGGTTCATCAATCGCGGCGATTTCGTCAACCGCTTGCGCATGCCGAATCTGGAACTGACCAGCGTCAAGGTTGGCATCACCAGTGACTGGTTTCGTCTGCGTGGCGAGGCGCGGCGTGATCAGCGTCGGGTCAGTCTCGATGCGTTGCTGCACCGCAGCGAGGATCGGCTGCCGCAGGTGATCTGGTCGCGGGTGGGCGTATGAGCCAGTTGCGTGTGAGTTTGCCGCCACTGGCAGGGTTGAGTCTCGACAGTGAAATGGACTGCGCGTGGCTGGACCGTCAGGGGCAGGTCATTCGTGAGCAGCGTCAGACCTTTAGCCAACTGGGCCATTTACCGAAGCAACCAGCGCTGAGCGTTTTTCTGCACCCGGCGGACAGCTTGCTGGCGAGCATCGACCTGCCGCCATTGCCTGCGAACAAGACCGCAGCGGCGGTGCAATGTGCGGCACAGGCCTTGATGCTCGGCGACTGTAATGACATGCACATCGCTCACAGTTCGCGGGATGAAGCGGGGCAGGTGCAGATCGCCTGGGCGCCGCGGCAACGCTTGCAGCATCTGGGGCAATTGCTGAAGCAGGCCGGGCTGACTCTGCGCGGTTTGTACCCGGCGGCGTACAGCTTGCCGGTGCTGCCGGGCACGGTGGCCTGTCGACAGGACGGCCATTTGTTGCTGCGTGAAAGCGTGCAGGTGGCGCGGGTGCAGCCGCTGTTCGACGACGAGATTGGCGACTGGCTGCTGACCTGCGGCGCGCCGCTGCACTGGATCGGTTCGACGCCACCGCCGGATGCGCAATTGCCGATGGCTGAGGCGCAACGCTGGACCGGGCCATTGCCCGGTTGGGGCCTGCAGGGCGCGGTGCAACAGCAGCGCAGCGAGCATCGCGGCTGGGGCCGGGCGTTGGGGCTGTGCGCCTTGGCGGTGGCGGTGTGGGTCATCGGCTTGAACCTGTATGCCGCCCGCGAAGCCAGTCAGGGCCAGCAGCTCAAGGCACAGATGGCGCTGCGGGTGAAGCAGGCGTTCCCCGAGTTGCCGGTGATCCTCAATCCGCTGCAGCAGGCCCGTCAGCAATTGGCGGCGCGGCAGAAGGGCGCGGCGGAGGATCCGGCGCAGCCGTTCAATCGGCTGGTGTTGCAGGCCGGCAGTGGCATGCCGTTCATGGCCGGCACGGTCGAGCGCCTGACGTTTGTCGACGGCAGCTTGCAGTTGAGTCTGCTGGCCGATGCCCGGCGCGGCGCCAATGACAAGGACAAGGATTGGCAAGCCGCATTGGCCCAGGTCGGGATCAGAGCGACGGTTGACGATGAAGGCTGGCTGCTGCGCCCGAGCGACGAAGTCACCACCCCCGACGACAGCGCTGACGACAGCGGAGCAGAAGATGAATAAGGCATCGCTCGCGGTGTACCGCGCCCGCTGGCAGGGTTTCAGCGCGCAGCTTCAAGTGCGCTGGCAAGCGCTGGCCCTGCGCGAGAAACGCATGGTCGGCGGCATGGCGGTGGTGCTGCTGTCGCTGTTGGTGTGGGTCGCGCTGATCCAGCCGCCGCTGAAAAAAATCACTTACTGGCAAAGCGAAACGCCGAAGTTGCGCGCGCAGACTGAAGCGCTGGAAGTGCTGTTGCGCGAGGTCAGCGTGCGCCCGGACGGGCAGAGCCTGGCGCAGTCTCTTGAACAGACGCTGCAGGCCAGCGGCCTGGCCGGGCACTACCAGTTGCAGGCCGGGGAGACTGGCGCCTGGCAGCTGACGTTCGACGCGGCGCCGGCCGATGCAGTGCTCGACTGGCTGTTGAGCAACCCGGCACAACTTTCTCTGCAAGTGGTCGAGGCCCGTCTGCAACGCGCCGACAACGCTTCGACCGAAATCACTGCCGGCACATTGTCAGGCACCGTTCGCATGGATCAGGCGCTGGGCGCTAAGGAAGCTTCATGAAGGGGTCAGGATCCAAACCGGCGCGCATGGCGTTGCCGATGCTGCTGATGGCGTTGAGCGCGTGCAGCAACACCAGCACGCCGCCGAATCAGCCGCCGTTGCTGGTGGACAGCGAACTCGGCCGCCCATTGGCCAACACCCAGCGCAGCGGTGATGCGCTGCTTGATCGTCAACGCGCCCAGGCTCAAACCGCGCCGCAACCACGGCAGATGCACAACATCACCGAACGCGCGCGCAGTGGCGGCGCCCCACGCGGCAGCGCACTGCCGAGCAATCCGCTGGGCGATCAGCCGGTAACGCTGAATTTTGTCGATGCCGATATTCAAGCGGTGGTGCGCGCGTTGTCGCGTTCCACCGGCCAGCAGTTTCTGGTCGACCCTCGGGTCAAGGGCAGCCTGACGCTGGTCTCGGAAGGTCAGGTGCCGGCGCTCCAGGCTTATGACATGCTGCTCGCGGCGTTGCGCATGCAGGGCTTCAGCGTGGTCGATGTCGGCGGCGTCGCGCAGGTGGTGCCGGAGGCCGACGCAAAACTGCTCGGCGGGCCGATCTACAGCCCGGACAAACCCGCCGGCAACGGCATGCTCACCCGTACCTTCCGCCTGCAATACGAAAACGCGGTGAACCTGATTCCGGTGTTGCGCCCGATCGTCTCGCCGAACAACCCGATCAATGCCTACCCCGGCAACAACACCATCGTGGTTACCGATTACGCCGAGAACCTGACTCGCGTCGCCCAGTTGATCCAGACCATCGACACGCCGAGCGCGATCGACACCGACGTGGTGCAGATCCAGAACGGCATCGCCGCCGACATCGCGCCGATGGTTGCCGATCTGCTCGACGCGCCGGGCAACGATCCGACGCAGAAAATCGCGGTGATCGGCGATCCGCGCTCCAACACCATCATCATCCGCGCCGGCAGCCCCGAGCGCACCGAGCTGGCGCGCAACCTGATCTACAAACTCGACAACGCCCAGAGCAATCCGAGCAACCTGCACGTGGTTTATTTGCGTAACGCGCAAGCGGCGAAACTGGCGCAAGCCTTGCGCGGTTTGCTGACTGGCGAGAGCGACAGCGGCACCAGCGACAGTGCGCGCTCAGTGCTCAGTGCCATGGGCAGCAACGGCAACAACAATGGCGGTTCGAGCGCGCAGAGCGGCACGCAAACCAGCGGCAACACCTCGACGACGTCGAGCACTGGCAGCACCGGCGGCAGTTACGCCCAGGGCAGCAGTTCGACCAGCAGCGCCGGCAATCAGGCCAGCGAGCAGAACGTTGCGTTCAGCGCCGGCGGGGTGACGATTCAGGCTGATGCGACCACCAACACCTTGCTGATTTCTGCACCAGAGCCGTTGTATCGCAACCTGCGCGAGGTCATCGATTTGCTCGACCAGCGCCGTGCGCAAGTGGTGATCGAGAGCCTGATCGTCGAGGTCGGCGAGGACGATGCCAGCGAATTCGGCGTGCAGTGGCAGACCGGTAATCTCGGCGGTAAAGGCGTGATCGGTGGGGCGAATCTTGGCGGCTCGGGGATCAACCTCAACGGCAAGACCAGTCTCGATGTGCTGCCCCAGGGTTTGAACCTCGGTTACGTCAATGGCACTGTCGACATCCCCGGCATCGGCAAGATTCTCGACCTGAAAGTGTTGGCCCGGGCGCTGAAGAGCAAGGGCGGCACCAACGTGCTGTCGACGCCGAACCTGCTGACCCTCGATAACGAAGCGGCGAGCATTTTTGTCGGCCAGACCATTCCGTTTGTCAGCGGCAGCTATGTCACCGGGGGCGGGGGGACGAGCAACAACCCGTTCCAGACCGTTACGCGGGAAGAGGTGGGGTTGAAGCTCAACGTGCGGCCGCAGATTTCCGAGGGTGGCACGGTCAAGCTTGATATCTATCAGGAGGTCAGCAGCATCGACGAGCGCGCGTCGGCCAGTGCGGCGTCGGCGGGGATCGTGACCAACAAACGTGCGATTGATACCAGCATCCTGCTCGACGACGGGCAGATCATGGTTCTGGGCGGCTTGCTGCAGGACGGTTACAGCCAGAGCAACGAAGCGGTGCCGTGGCTGGGCACCTTGCCGGGGATCGGCGCGCTGTTTCGCAACGAACGCCGGGCGATCACCAAGACCAACCTGATGGTGTTCCTGCGCCCGTACATCATCCGCGACAGCGAAGCGGGGCGCAGCATCACCCTCAACCGCTACGACTTCATGCGCCGCGCCCAGGGCGGCCTGCAACCGGAACGCAGCTGGGCAATGCCGGACATGCAGGCGCCGCAGTTGCCGACGGCGGCGCAGGGGGTGCCGAGTCCGGTTCCGGCTACGGGACCTCGCGCGACGATCAAAGCTGTGCCGATCGAAAGGAGTACACGCTTTTGAACAGCATGATGACTGTGGCGAGGGAGCTTGCTCCCGCTCGGGTGCGCAGCGCCCGCAAATCCGACATGCAAGGTGTGTCTGCGGGAATGGGGTTGCAGGGTTTGGGTCTGCTGCGCAGCCCAGCGGGAGCAAGCTCCCTCGCCACAGGAATGGGGAACGACCTTGGACCTGTAGGAGCTGCCGAAGGCTGCGATCTTTTGATCTTCAAAAGCACAGGATCGCAGCCTGCGGCAGCTCCTACGCTTTTGAAACTCACCCTCAATCTGAGAACTAACCCTGTAGTGAGGGGATTCATCCCCGATGGGCAGCGAAGCGGCCCCAAAACCTATGCACGCGGTCAGTCAGATGGATTCGGATATCAGGTTTCGGGGCTGCTGTGCAGCCCATCGGGGATAAATCCCCTCACCACAAGAAATCCGCTCTCCATAAGAAATCCCCTCACCACAGGAACACCTCCAGGCAGAGAGATTGGGGAGGTTTTGAGATGAGTTCGCTTCCCTACGCTTGGTCCAAGGCCAAGAACTTGGCCCGCAAGCTGAAAAACATTTCTGTGGCGAGGGAGCTTGCTCCCGCTGGGCTGCGCAGCAGACCCAAAACCCGCTACCCCATTCTTCCAGATATACCCTGCATGCCGGATTTACGGGGGCTTCGCCCCCGAGCGGGAGCAAGCTCCCTCGCCACAAAAACATGTCCAGACCCTGGGGTTGGGGAGGGCATGAGATGAGTTCGCTTCCCTGCGCTTGGTCCAAGGCCAAGAACTCGGCCCGCAAGCTGAAAAACATTTCTGTGGCGAGGGAGCTTGCTCCCGCTGGGCTGCGTAGCAGACCCAAAACCTGCTACCTCATTCTTCCAGATATACCCTGCATGCCGGATTTACGGGGGCTTCGCCCCCGAGCGGGAGCAAGCTCCCTCGCCACAGGGGAATTGGGGGGCCTCAAGAGATGAGTGCATTGCCCTACGCCTGGGCCAAGGCCCAGCGCATTCTGCTGTGCGACGGGGTACTGACGGTGTGCCCATCGACGCCCGGCTGGTCGATCAGCGAGGTGCGGCGGCAGTTTGGTGAGACGTCGCTCAAGCGCGTGCGCGACGACGAACTCGACGGCCTGCTCGCCACCGCCTATGCCGACACCGGCAGCGCCGCCGCTGTGGTTGGCGCAGCAGAAAACGAAGTCGATCTCGACCGGCTGATGCAGGACATGCCGGAAATCACCGATCTGCTCGACACCCAGGACGGCGCGCCGGTGATCCGCATGATCAACGCTTTGCTGACCCAGGCCGCCCGCGATGAGGCCAGCGACATTCACATCGAACCGTTCGAAACCCATTCGGTGGTGCGCTACCGGGTCGACGGCACGCTGCGTGATGTGGTCTCGCCGCGCAAGGCACTGCACGGTGCGCTGGTGTCGCGGATCAAGATCATGGCCCAGCTCGACATCGCCGAAAAACGCCTGCCGCAGGACGGCCGCATCGCTTTGCGCGTGGCCGGGCGGCCGATCGATATTCGCGTGTCGACCGTGCCCACCGGACATGGCGAGCGGGTGGTGATGCGTTTGCTCGACAAACAGGCCGGGCGTCTGCACCTGGAAACCCTCGGCATGGACGCGCAGGTGCTGGCCAAACTCGATCACCTGATCCGCCAGCCCCACGGCATCGTGCTGGTCACCGGCCCCACCGGCAGCGGCAAGACCACCAGCCTCTATGCGGCGCTGGCGCGACTGGATGCCAGCACCAGCAACATCCTCACCGTCGAAGACCCGGTGGAATACGACCTGCCGGGGATCAGCCAGATTCAGGTCAACGCCAAGATCGACATGACCTTCGCCCTGGCATTGCGGGCGATCCTGCGCCAGGACCCGGACATCATCATGATTGGCGAGATCCGCGATCTGGAAACTGCACAAATCGCTGTGCAGGCTTCGCTCACCGGTCACCTGGTGCTGGCGACACTGCACACCAATGACGCGGTGTCGGCGGTCAATCGCTTGATCGACATGGGCGTCGAGCCGTTTCTGCTGGCGTCGTCGATGCTCGGCGTTCTGGCGCAACGGCTGGTGCGACGCCTGTGCAATCAGTGCAAACAAGAAGACCCGGCAGCCCCGGGCACCTGGCGCCCGGTGGGCTGCGCCGCCTGCAACCACACCGGTTACAGCGGTCGCACCGGCATCCACGAATTGTTCTGCATCGACGACGACATCCGCACCTTGATTCACCAAGGGGCAGGGGAGCAGGCCTTGCGTGCGGCGGCGGCCAAGGCCGGGATGTTCAGCCTGCGCGAGGACGGCGAGCGCTGGATTCGCAGCGGCGCCACCGCCCCTGAAGAAATCCTTCGTGTGACCCGGGACGCCTGATGAATCGCTATCGATTTGAAGCCGCCGACGCTACCGGCAAAATCGAGTCCGGGCATCTGGAAGCGGACAGCCAGGGCGCGGCGTTCGGCGTGTTGCGCAGCCGTGGTTTGACCGCGTTGTCGGTGCACAAGGAAAGCAACGTCGCCCAGCATGGCGGCGGCGGTCTGTTCAGTGCGCGCATGTCGGACAACGACCTGGCCTGGGCCACCCGGCAACTGGCTAGCCTGCTCGGGGCCAGTCTGCCGCTGGAAGCAGCGCTCAGCGCGACGGTGGAGCAGGCCGAGAAAAAACACATCGCCCACACCCTCAGTGCGGTGCGCGCCGATGTGCGCAGCGGCATGCGTCTGGCCGAGTCACTGGCCGCGCGGCCACGGGATTTTCCGGAGATCTATCGCGCGTTGATCGCTGCGGGGGAGGAGTCCGGCGATCTGGCGCAGGTGATGGAGAGACTGGCGGACTACATCGAGGAGCGCAACAACCTGCGCGGCAAGATCCTCACCGCGTTTATCTATCCGGGTGTGGTCGGGCTGGTGTCGATCGGCATTGTGATTTTCCTGCTCAGTTACGTGGTGCCGCAGGTGGTCAGTGCGTTTTCCCAGGCGCGGCAGGACTTGCCGGGGCTGACCTTGGCGATGCTCACCGCCAGTGATTTCATTCGGGCGTGGGGCTGGTTGTGTGCGGCGCTGATCGCGGGTGTTTTCTGGAGCTGGCGCCTGTATTTGCGCAATCCGGCGGCGCGGTTGAGCTGGCATCACCGGGTGCTGAAATTGCCGCTGATCGGACGTTTCGTCTTGGGCCTGAACACTGCACGTTTCGCCTCGACCCTGGCGATTCTCGGCGGTGCCGGGGTGCCGTTGTTGCGGGCGCTGGAGGCGGCGCGGCAGACGTTATCCAATGATCGACTCAGCCTGAGTGTCAGCGACGCCACGGCCAAGGTTCGCGAAGGGGTGAATCTTGCGGCGGCGCTGCGGGTGGAGAACGTGTTTCCGCCGGTGCTGATTCACCTGATCGCCAGCGGCGAGAAAACCGGCGCACTGCCGCCGATGCTCGAACGGGCGGCGCAAACGCTGTCGCGGGATATCGAACGGCGGGCGATGGGCATGACCGCGTTGCTTGAACCGCTGATGATTGTGGTGATGGGCGGGGTGGTGCTGGTGATTGTGATGGCGGTGTTGTTGCCGATCATTGAGATCAACCAGCTAGTGCAGTAGCTGCGATTGATGTTGTCTGCCCGGGCCCCATCGCTGGCAAGCCAGCTCCCACCGGGGGCAGTGTTGTTAATGCGATCTGTGTCACAACATCAAAACCTGTGGGAGCTGGCTTGCCAGCGATAGGGCCATGCAGAACAACAAATAATTCAGACTTTTTTCCAAGGCTTCAGCATCACCCGAGTCAGGTTTCCCCCATCCTCGGGTTCTCCTTTCTGTCATCTGCAACCACCCCGCAACGGCTGCAGCCAATTTCAGCCAAACCCACGATCCAGACCCCTCACCATCCCCCGCAAACACCCGAGAAAACCCCCTGAAAAACCCCACGCAGCTCCCGAGGTTTTTTCCTTTATCTGTCACCGGAAACTGCGAATTTCTCAGTGCGACTTAACCACGGACCCCGCTTGCGAAGGTCAGCGGTGAGTCTTCCCAGTGTCATGCAAGACCCCTGAAAACCTGTGTTCACACCCATCGTTGAAAAGGAGATTCTTCATGTTCAAGCGCACTCTGATCGCCGCTTCCCTGACCGTCGCCGCTCTGGCTTCCGCTCAAGCCATGGCCGTTACCGGTGGTGGCGCCACTCTGCCAGCCGCTCTGTACAAAGGTTCGGCCGACAGCATCCTGCCAGCCAACTTCAGCTACGCCGCCGTGGGCAGCGGTGCCGGCAAGATTGCTTTCCTGACCAACAACCCGGCCGGCTTCAGCACCACCGGCACCGTGCATTTCGCCGGTAGCGATTCGATCCTCAGCACTGCGGAAATAAACACCTACAACGCCACCTACGGCGCTTCGTACGGTCCGCTGATTCAACTGCCTTCGGTGGCCACTTCGGTTGCCATCCCGTACAAAAAAGCCGGCCAGACCGCTCTGAACCTGACCAGCGCTCAGTTGTGCGATGCGTTCTCCGGTGCCAAGACCACGTGGGGCCAGCTGCTCGGCACCACCGACAACACGCCGATTCGCGTCGTTTACCGCAACGTTTCCAGCGGCACTTCGGAAATCCTCAGCCGTCACTTGAACTCGGTCTGCCCGACTCAGTTCGCCACCAACTCCACCTTCACCAACGCTCGTCTGCCAGCCGGTTCGGCACTGCCGTCGAACTGGGTCGGCGTTGCCAACACTGCCGATGTCGCCACTGCCGTGAACGCGGTTGACGGCTCGATCGGTTATGTCGGTCCGGACGGTGTCGACGCTACCAGCAACGCTGTTGTTGCTCGCGTCAACGGTGTTCAGCCAACTTCGCTCAACGTCACCCTCGCACTGTCGTCGGTGTCCGCTCCTTCGACCCCAGCCCAGGCTGCAAACCCTGCCAACTGGTCGCCCGTGGTGGCTAACCCGGCTTCGGGCTACAAACTGGCTGCCTACACCAACTTCATCTTCGGTCAGTGCTACAAGGATGCAACCGTGGCCGCGGCCGTCAAAGCCTTCCTGACTCAGCACTACAGCAACCCGGGCAACAACACTGCGACTCAGGCCCACAAGTTCGTCGCCGTGCCTAACGCCTGGAAAACCGCTGTAACCGCCAACTTCATCACCAACACCTCGGGCAACAACCTGGACATCAACAACGCCAGCGTCTGCAACGCTATCGGTCGTCCTTTGTAAGCTCGCGCGGTCGTAACAGCGATGACGGCAACCTTCGGGTTGCCGTCATTTTTTTTGGCTCGAATACACGCCGAACATGAAGTTTGTGTGACATCCGTTCGGTCGCGCCCCTCGCCAACGGCCTATGTCGTAACAGCAGGTTTTTGCAGGCCTGCGGCATCTTTGGCAACCAAAGTGTGGCAATCAAAAAGGATCTCGTAGTGATGCTCGCTCGCCCATCCCGTCGTCGTACCCACGTTCTGTCCTCCAAGCGCCAAACCGTCGAGCCGTCGCTTTGGCTGCTCAAACCGTTGGCGCACGCGGTGGCGTTGTGTCTGGTGGCGGGCAGTGCGCAGGCGCAGACGGCGTTCAGTTCGGGCTGGTTTGCTGCCAAAGGTGCGGCGCAGCAGGCTGCAGCAGCGCGTCCGAGCGTTGGCGGGCTGCCGGGGATGACACCGCCATTGGCCCAACAGCAAAAAGCCAACCAGCAGTTGCAGCGCTCGATTCAGACGCTGAACAACACGGTTGCCGCGATTGCTGCGCAACAGGCGGCGCAGGCTGCCGGGCGCGCAGCGGCGCTGGGCACGGTGCAGTTTGTGCCGGACGGCCTGGGCGAGGGTGGCTTGAAGGTCGACAACAGCCTGACTCAAGGCTGGCAGAACGCGAAGGGCCCGCAGCAGACCCAGGTCGATGGCAAAACCACAGTGACAATCGAACAGACCGCCGACAAGGCCATTCTCAACTGGGAAACCTTCAACGTCGGTCGCAATACCACGGTCGATTTTGCCCAGCAGTCGAACTGGGCGGTGCTCAATCGGGTCAACGACCCGAATGCCCGGGCCAGCCAGATTCAAGGCCAGATCAAGGGCAACGGCACGGTGATGCTGATCAACCGTAACGGCATCGTGTTCAGCGGCAGCAGCCAAGTCAACGTGCGCAACCTGGTGGCCGCTGCCGCCAACATCACCGATATCCAGTTCCGTGATCGTGGCTTGTACTTCGACAGCACCGGCACTCAGCCGACGTTCACCGATGCCGCTGGCAAAGTGTTGGTGGAGCGCGGAGCCTCCATCGATACCCACAAGCCGGCATCGTCTACCGCTGCCGGTGGTTATGCCTTGCTGCTCGGCAACGAAGTGCAGAACGACGGCAGCATCAACACCACCAAGGGCCAGACGGTGCTGGCGGCCGGCGACCGTTTCTACATCCGCAAAGGCTCGGGCACCGAAGGCAATGCGCTGTCCACCACCTTCGGCAGCGAAGTCATTCCGGGCTTCAAGGCCGGTGCCGTTGCGGGCAAAGTCACTAACAACGGACTGATCCAGTCTGCCACCGGCGACATCACTCTGACCGGTCACGAGGTCGTGCAAAACGGCGTATTGCTCGCCAGCACATCAGTGGCGACGCGGGGCACGATTCACCTGACCAACCCGAGCACCGACAGCAACGGCAGCGTCACGCTGGGGCAGGGCAGCGCCACGGCGATCATGCTCGACAGCAGTGACCTGACCGCCCTCGACAGCCAGCATCAGGCCGCGCTGACGGGCGTCACCGCCAATAACCGGATCCGTGGCGATCAGTCACGCGTCGAGATTCAGAGCGGCGGCAGTGTCGAGTTCCAGAACGGCTCGATCACCCTGGCCACTGGCGGCCAGGTCGCGGTCGATGCACAACGCCGAAGCCTGGTGCGCGACGGAGCAATGATCGATGTATCCGGTGCCCTCGGCGTCAAAGTGGCGATGGAAAACAACAGCATCAAGATCAACGTGCAAGGCAACGAGCAGCGCGATGCCTCGGTCAACCGCGAGAAAGGCGCGCTCAACAGCAATGACATCTGGGTCGATGTGCGCGATCTGGTGTATGTGCCGGCCGGCACCAACGGCTACGCCACGGATCGCTGGTACACGGCGGGCGGTTTGCTCGAAGTCGGCGGTTACCTCGGCACGCAAGGGCACAGCGTCGGCGAGTGGATGGCCCAGGGCGGCTCGGTGAGCTTTGCCGGCAACGACGTGGTGACTGAAAAGGGTTCGTTGATCAACCTGTCCGGCGGCACCCTGGATGTGCAGAGCGGCGAGATCCGCCAGAGCTGGCTGCGTGGCGCCGACGGCAAGTTGTATGAAGTGTCGCGTGCGCCGGGGGACCTGCTCTACACCGGGCTGTACAAAGGCTATGAAGACAGCAGCGAGCGCTGGGGCCAGACCAGTTATTACTACACCCCGCTGATTGCCCCGCGCTCGCGTTTCGAGTCGGGTTACACCGTGGGCCGCGATGCCGGGCAACTGGTGATCGCCACGGCCAACGCCGTGCTTGACGGGCAGATGATCGGCGATGTGTACCAGGGCGAGCGGCAGAATCAGGCGCCGAAACCGGTGCTCGACGGCTACCAGCAGAGCCAGACCGCGCTGGCCCGGCGTGCGCAGTTGATCGTCGGCAGTTACGACCCGACCTTTGTCGCGGCGTCGAATGGCCTGCTCTACACCCTCAATCCATTGCTCGATCAGGTGCAGATCGGTGGCGCGCGCCCGGTGGCCGGAAATGATCCGGACCTCACCGGCGCGGTGTCCGATACCCGCAAGGGCAAGCTGTATCTTGATAACGATCAGCTCAACGGGTTCCGCCTCGGTGCGCTCAAGGTTTCGGCCAAGGATCAGATCGCCGTTGACGGTGCGCTTACGGTCGATAGCGGTGGCGACATCACCCTGTACGCCCCGGATGTGCAGGTCGGCGCCGACCTGACCGCTCGCGGTGGCAGCCTGCGTCTGGGCAACGTACTCAATCAGTTCAATGGTGGTGCAAACACCGACACGCGCCTGGCGGCCAAAGCCGAAAAAACCACGCAAACCCGCATCGCCGAGGGCGTGCATCTCGACACCCGGGGGCTGTGGAGCAACCTGCGCACCAACCCGGACGATAACGCCAGCGTCGCGTATCTGAACGGTGGCCTGATATCGATCCGCAGCAGCGGCGATATCGACGTCGCTGCCGGCAGCCTGCTCGACGTTTCTTCCGGTGGCGCCATGCTCGCCAATGGCAAGACCCGGGGCGGCAAGGGTGGTGATCTGACGCTGGAGTCCAGTGCGATTTCCGCGCCGGGCACATCGCATCTGAACCTCGATGGCGAACTGCGCGGTTATGGCGTCACGGGCGGTGGCACCTTGACGGTGCAGGCCAACAGGATTCTCGTCGGCCAGACGGATAAAGCCCTGGCAGACAACACCCTGCAACTGTCCACCGACCTGTTCAGCAAGGGGTTCTCCGCTTACAACCTGATCGGTCTCAACGGGCTCGACGTTGCCGAAGGCGCCGCAATTGATGTGACCCTGCCGGTGTACCGTTTCGGTGATGCGGCACCCAATCAGGTCAGTGGCGTCGATCCGCGAACGGCGCTGGAGCTGTGGACACCGACGCTGTTCCAGGAAAACCCGACCAAGGGCGTGCTGACCCAACGTGCCGGTGCCAGCCTGACCCTGCAAGGTGGCGCGACGCTGGTCGGGCTGATAGACGCGGCCAACAGCCCGCTGACCCTGGGCCGTGGCTCGCGCATCAGCGTCGACCCGGGACAGAGCATCAAGCTGCGCGGTGCCGGGCAGATCACTGTCGACGGTGAACTGAATGCCTGGGGCGGCACGATCGATATTCGTCAGCAACAATTCGGCTCGATCCAGCCGGCCACTTCGATTCAAACGGCTGATCCGAGCGCACATGACCGCTCGATCTGGATCGGCGAGCAGGCGGTGCTGGATGTCGCCGGGCGTGCCAATACGGCGACCGACACTCTGGGCCGCACTTACGGGCAGGTCGGCAGGGGCGGCAGCATCATCCTCGGCGGCGAGATCGATGCGAAGCTGGCAACCGCCACGGCTGCCGATGCCTACGTGATTGTGCGTCCGGGCGCGCGGCTGGATGCCTCGGGCACCGAGGCTGTTCTGGATATCGCCGGTCAAGGCCCGACGCGTATCGCAACGGACGGCGGGCGCATCAGTTTGAGTTCCTATAACGGTCTTTTCGTTGAAGGCAACTTGCGTGCGGCGGCGGGTGGCGTCGGGGTGGCCGGTGGTCGTCTGGAACTGGCGCTGGAGACGCCGTTGTATTCCGATTCGGCGAGCAATGCGGTGCGGGCACCGAGGGAAATGATCATTGGCCAGGCGGCAGGAAACGAGCTGCTGCCCGCGAACCTGCAACCCGGCGAAGGCGCCGATGGCTTGCGTTACGGTCAAGCCCGTCTGAGTGCCGATGGCTTGATGACGGGCGGTTTCGACAATCTCAGCCTGCTGAGCAACGGTCTGTTGTCGTTTGACGGTGACGTCAATCTGCGCATGAATCAGAGCCTCAGTCTCTTCGCCGCAGCTCTGTCTCTCGCCGAGAATTCCAAAGGCTCTGCACGGGTTGATTTGAGTGCTCCATACCTGCGTCTGTCAGGGGTGGGCACCTACTTCGCCGGTTTCAACATGATGCGCCCACGGTTGCTCCCTGGCCCGACGGCCCGATCGTCCGATGCAACGTTCAATGCCTCCGCGAATTTGTTGGACGTGGGCAATGGCCTGTCCTTCGGGACTCAGGGTTCGATCCTGCAACGGCAGGCGCCGGCCGTTGAATACAGCCGTCGGGCTTTCGGTCTGGTGAGCCTCGACAGCAGCGGCGACCTGCGCTTCCTCGCGCCGAATGATGGTGCGGAGAAAACCAGGCTGTGGACGCCGGGCGACTTGAACCTCGGTGCGGCGCAGATCTATCCCGCCACCGGCATTCAGGCTGAGGTGCGTGCCGGTTATCAGGGCGCCGTCCCGGTTTCCGAACACACCTTGCGGATCAGCGGCCACGGCGCGGCACCGACTGCGGTGCCGTACTCGGCATTCGGAAAGTTGATTTTTTCCGCCGCGTACATCGAACAGGGCGGTGTCTTGCGTGCACCGCTGGGCAAGATCGTATTGGGTGACGATTTGCTCAGCACCACTCACGAGGTTCGTCTTCTGCCGGGCAGTCTGACTTCGGTCAGCGGTGCCGGCCTGGTCATGCCATACGGTGGCACCACGGACGGTATCGACTATCGCTATAACGGCAAATCCGTGGTGCTCGACGGCATCTCCGGCGAAACATCAGGCGTGTCGATCGGCACGCAGTACGCGGATGTGCAGAGCGGCGCGGTCATCGACCTGTCCGGCGGTGGAGACCTGCGTGGCGCCGGTTTCGTCTCCGGTCGTGGTGGTTCCACCGATGCACGTTTCAACCCGCTGGTGCGCAATGCGACTGACGGCACCTTCAGCCTGCCGGGGCTGGCGACCAATCCGGTCTACGCCATCGTGCCCGGCAACCAGAGCAGCTATGCGCCGATGCTGGCCGAGGCCGGTGCAGTCGATCCGCGCATCGGCCAGCAGGTCACTATTGGTGCTGGTGTGCCGGGGTTGGCGGCGGGTACTTACACACTGTTGCCGTCAACGTTTGCCCTGATGCCTGGTGCGTTCCGGGTTGAGGTAAACGGTCAGGCAGCACCCGGCGTGACAACGGGGGCGTTGCCACTGCGCAATGGTTCATGGACCAGCAGCGGGCAGATGTCGATTGCCAATACCGGCCTGCGAGACAGCCTGGCCAGCCAGCTCATTCTCACGTCTGCCGAAGTGTTGCGTCGTTATTCGCAGTACAACGAAACCGGATTCACTGCATTCATCCAGAGCGACGCCGCTCGGCGCGGTGTGCCACGCGCGCTGGCACCGATGGACGGCAAGACCCTGGATTTGCGCCTGGCCCCCGGTGGCAAGCAAGACATCGCTTTGCAGTTCAATGGGCGCGCACTGTTCGCGGCCGCCGAGGGCGGCATGACCGGTACGGCGGTGGTACGTGGCGGCAACGCCGGGAGCAGCTTCGAGATACTGGGTGCGGGCCGTGCATCGACACCGGGTTTCAACGGTGTGTCGCTGTACGCCGACACGCTCAACAGCCTCAACGCGGGGCGGCTGACCATCGGTGCGATGCCGAATGTCTTGTACAACACGACCGCTAACATCATCGGCTTCCTGGGCGCGAGTGAAAGTATTGTCTTGCGTGAAGGGGCGATTCTGTCTGCGCCGCAGGTTTTGCTGCGTACCACGTCAACGCTTGGCGGGATCACCGTCGAGGCGGGAGGCGGGATCAATACGCTGGGGCGTGGCAACGTGGCCTACGACTCGCTGGCCGGTTACGTTTATGAGCCGAAAGGTTCCAGCCTGTTGGTCGTTTCCAACGGCTGGACCAATGTGCTGGCGCCGGAAGCGGCCAGCGGCATCAGCGGCGCGGGCAGCATCCGGATCGGCACTTGCGCAACGAGTGTGTGCGGCAATCCGGCCCTGCTGTATTCGAACGGCAGTATCACGGCCGCTACGGATAACCAGTTCGAACTCGGTGAAGCGGTGCGTTTCGGCACCCGTGATCTGGCATTGTCGGTCGGCTCGGTCAATACCGGCAGCGCCGAAGCACTTGCAGCGGCGGGCAGCCGCGTGCCCGCCGGCCTCACGCTCAACCAGAACGTACTCGACCGCTTGCTGCGCGGTGATACGCAGTTTGCCGCGCCGGCCCTGGAAACCCTGAGCCTGACCACTCGCGACGCCTTCAATTTCTACGGCAGCGTGAGCCTCGACACGATCGATCCACAGACCGGTCAGAGCAAACTGCAGAATCTGGTGCTGGTCACCCCGGCGATCTACGGTCTGGGCGATGCCAACGATGTGGCGAGCATTCGTACTGCCAACCTGATCTGGAACGGCGCTACCCAGGGCCCGGGCGCAGTCATCACGGGCGGCGCGGGCACCGGCAGTGGCACGCTGGATATTCAGGCCCAGCGGATCGAGCTGGGTTACGGCCCGATGCCTCAGGCCAGCGGTCTGGATCAGAACAATCGTCTGGCGCTGGGTTTTGCCAACGTCAACCTCAGCGCCAGCGAGCGCATCACCGCCAATCACAAGGGCAGCCTGGCGGTGTATCAGGAGCAGGGCGCCTACGATCCGCTCAAGGGTTACCGCTACAGCGGCGGCAATCTGAACCTGCGCACGCCGTTGCTCACTGGCGAGGCGGCATCGGTCAGTCTGCTGAAGGCCGGCAACAGCCTGACGCTCAGCGGCGCCGGGGCTGCCGGAGTGGCCAATGCCTTGGGGGCGGAGTTGAACCTTGAAGCCCGCGATGTCGTGCTCGACAGCCGTATCGCCTTGGCCAGCGGCAAGGTGACCGTCAAGTCCGAGGGCGATTTGACGCTGGGCAATGGTGCGGTGCTGGACTTGGCCGGACGTACCTTGCCGTTCAACGATGTCAGCAAATACAGCTGGGGCGGCGATGTCTCGCTGTACAGCGCCAACGGCAATATCCGTCAGGCTGCGGGCTCGCGGATCGACCTGTCGGCGAAGAACAATCAGGCCGGTAACCTCAGCGTCGTCGCGCTGGCCGATGCGGCCGGGATGGTCGATCTGCAAGGCGAGATTGTCGGCGGCAGCAGCGGTTACTACGACGCCGGGGGCACGTTGGTGCCGTACAAGGCCGGTGGCGTGGACATTCGCGCGCAGCGCCTGGGCGGTGACGCCAGTGAGCAGTTTGCCGCGCTCAACCAGCGCTTGAATGCAGGTCAGGTGTACGGCAGCCGCAGCCTGCAACTCAAGCAAGGCAATCTGGTGATCGGCGACGGTCTCAAGGCCGGTGAAATCAATGTCTCGGTGGACAATGGCAGCCTGACGGCGACCGGTCTGATCGATGCCAGCGGCGAGCGTGCCGGCAGCATTCGTCTGTCGGCGAAAAATGGCCTGACCCTGGCAGGCAACAGCGTACTCGATGCCCATGGTCGCGTGCTGCGGGTCGACAGCTACGGCGAGATCATCGATGCGCCGAACCGTGCCACGGTTGAACTGAGTTCCGGCGATGGTTTGCTCACGTTGGGCAGCGGCGCGCGCATCGACCTGCGCCACGGCACCGATGCTGTGCCCGGTTTCCTCGCGGGGCAGCACGATGGAATGCTGCGCGGTACGCTGGAGTTGAACGCGCCGCGTCTGGGCAGCAACGACATCGCTATCGATGCCAGCGGTGTGTTGACCGTTCAGGGGGCGCGGTCGATCGGCCTGAACGGGACACGCCGCTACACCGATGCCCGCGATGGTGTCGATCCGGCGGTCAGTGGTCGAGCGTATCAAGTCATCGATCAGGCCATGCTCGAACGTATTCACGGCGACAGCAATGACTTTATCAACGCCGCACTGGGCAACAATGATCTGCTGCAACGCAAACTCGCCGGGTTGAATAACGCCACGTATGCCGATGCGTTCCACTTGCGACCTGGTGTGGAGATCGCCAGCAAGACGGCTGACGGTGATCTGGTGGTGGAGGGCGATCTGGATTTGTCCGGTTATCGCTACGCCAGTCTCAATCCGCACACGCAGCTGAACCCCTCCGTATATGGTTCCGGCGAAGCGGGCAGCCTGGTGATTCGTGCCGGTGGCAACCTCGATATTTACGGCAGCATCAACGACGGCTTCGCGCCGCCACCGGAAACCCAGGACGATGCCGGCTGGAAACTGATTGCCGGTGTGCAGCCATTCGGCGGCGATCTGATCGTGCCGGGCAGCGGAGTGACGCTGGCCGAGGGCACGCAGTTCCCGGTGGGCGCGACGCTCAATTACGACGTGACGATTCAGGGCGCGAGACTGGCCAGTGGCACGTTGCTGCCGACCCAGGCGGTACTGGGCGAGGCGTACACGTTCAGCGCCGGCACTGTGCTGGCCGGGGCTATCCATGATGCCAACGGAAATCTGTTGTATGCGGCGGGAACGTTGCTCAGCGAAAGTGTGACGTTGCCGGCGAACACTCGCCTGGGTGCCGGTATCCGCCTGAACAAGGCGACGAGCCTGCAGGCCATGACCTGGCCCAGGGGCGTGCCGCTGCCAGGGGGTTTCGACCTCGATCTTTTAACGGTTTCCGGTGTGAAGCTGAGCAGCTCGCTGGCCTTGCTGCGCGGCTCGCTGATTCCTTCGATGACGGATGTAAAGCTTGCCGATGGCACTTCGCTGATTGAACTGCGTCCGTTCACGGGTGACCAGCAAGGCAAGAACTGGGCGGTGGCGAGCATGCTGCCATCTGGCAGTGCGTCGTGGTCGATGCGCGTGGTAGCGGGTGCGGATATTGATTCAGCCGACAGCCGTGTCGTGAAACCGGTGACCCGCGAGGGTGATCTGCGGCTGGCCGATACTCATTACGGTGTGAAGGTGACGACATCGGCCGGGCGAATGGTCTGGGCGGCGGGTAACCAATATGGCTTCCCCGAGTTTGAACCCGTCCCCGATGACGCTCTGGTTGCTTGCACTATCGAGCCGAGCGATTGTGCCCCCATGGCTCGCTGGGTCTGGGCGCCAGGCAGTGGAGCGGGCCCGGATTACGAGCCGGTTCCCGAGGAGGCTCAATTCATTTGTGATCTGCAGCCAGAGCTGTGCATCGGCAACAATCCCGGAAAAACCGCTAAAGCTCATACGCAGATGTTCAGTGTCCTGCGCACCGGTACTGGCGATCTCGATCTGATGGCTGCCGGCAACCTGAGCATGGATTCGCCTTTCGGCGTGTACACCGCCGGTACACAGTCATCGAATGTCGACCCGTTGTATAACCAGAAACGCGGGCATCTCTCGGACAATAACTCGGTGTTGGGCACCGCCGGCGCCGATTATGAAAAGTGGGTCAACGGCGGCAGCGACAGCCTCTATCAGGCCTGGTATCCGCAGATGGGGGGCAACCTGACAATCAATGCCGGCGGGTCGGTGTCGGGTGACTCGGTGGGCACGAAAGCGCAATCGGAAGCGGCTGGGTTCCGCGAGCAGATGGCCAGTGTGGCAGTGGGCAACTGGCTGTGGCGCCAAGGCACGGGTAGCCCGGATGTGCCCACGGCGTGGTGGATCAACTTCGGCAGTTACGCCACCCAAATGATCTCGGATCGTGTGATTAATACTGAACCGTACCTGGTGGGGTTCACCGGTTTCGGCACCTTGGGCGGGGGCAATATCAGCCTGCGGACTGGTGGTGATGCCGGCATGCTCAAACCGATGGGCGATGCCGTTCACTATCCGCGCGGGCAGGGGCTGATCGTCGCAGTCGGCAGCACCGGTCGAGTCGCTAGCGATGGCAGCGTGCAGATGACCGGTGGTGGTGACATGGATATTCGTATCGGCGGCACGCTCAACCCGTCGCTGCAAGCGCGGGCCGGAGAAACCGGTATCGGCAAACCGGTCCATGATCTGCAAGGTGCGCTGATCAACCTGCGCGGTGCGGCACAAATGACGGGTGGAGCACTGGGTGGCATCAACCTGCAGTACGGCGCCGGCACCGTGGTCAATGATCTTCGGGAAACCCGGGCACTTGATCCGTTTACCTCGACCACCGGCAGCGCTTCCGGAGGCGTGGTGCTGATTCCGGGTGACTCGGGCATGAGCCTGAGCAGCCGCGGTGATCTGGTGTTGGGCGGTGCCGCGGATCCTGGGCGAGTGAGCCTGATGAACGCCAGCCCGATCATGGCGGCCGACGCAAGCGTTCAGCAGGGCGGCACCCTGAGTGGTTTCTCATTGTGGACGGATCACACCGCAATCGATCTGTTCTCGGCTGGCGGGAACTTGACGCCGGGCACACAGATATCCGAGTTCAGTACCAGCAACGGCCTGATCACGGGACGCAATACCTCGCCTACCGATGGCCGGTTTATCTACCCGTCGATTCTGCGCGCGGTGGCGGGGCAGGGGTCCATCTATGCAGGGCCGTCCGCGACGTTCACTGGCGTGGATATCTACCCGCTGCAAGGTTACTCACTGCTCTTGGCACCGTCGAAGTCGGGACAGCTTGAACTGTTGGCAGGTGACTCTATCTACGCCGGTGGCTATGCGATCAACCAGTCGGGAGCCAGCCCGATGGCCATTACCACGCCGCTCAACCCGGCGTTCAACACGTATACCACCAACAGCAACACCAGCAAGCCGGTGCGCACCAACTACAGCGACGATGGTTTGGCACCTGAGGGCAACGTGCGATATCCGCTGTTTGCCTTTGGTCCCAACAGCTACTCGGGATTGAACGACGTACAGGGGCCGGCTCGATTCTATGCGCTGACGGGGGATCTGGTGGGCATTCGCAGTGGCGAAACGTTGAGCTTTTCCACTTCCGGACGCACCTGGTACGAAGCGGCGGGGCCTGTGTGGATGATCGCCGGACGCGACATCGTTGCTTCCGGCACTACCCTGGGGCAGCCTGCGGCCGTGCCGACAGTGGAAATGAGTAGCGGCAAGGAGAACATTTTTTCCACCGGCAACCTGTTCGTCCACAATGACCAGCGAGATGTATCGCGGGTGTCGGCGGGTCGCGACATTCTCTACAGCAGCTTCGATATCGCCGGCCCTGGCACGCTGGACATCAATGCCGGGCGCAACATCCTGATGGAAGACCGTGCCAGCATCACCAGCCTCGGCTCGATAGTGGCTGGGGATTTGCGGCCTGGCGCCAGCGTGGTATTGCAGGCGGGCGTGGGCGCGCAGGGGCCGGATTACACAAGGTTCATCGCCCGTTACCTGAGCCCGCAGAACCTTGCCAATCCGGATGCCGCTCTCAACAGCCAGCCGGGCAAAGTGGTCAAGACCTACCTCGACGAGTTGCAGAGCTGGCTGACCCTCGGCTACGGCTTCAGCGGCAACGCCGAGCAGGCACAGGCGTTCTACGCCGCGTTGCCAAGCGCCGAGCAGGCGATCTTTGCCCGCCAGGTGTACTTCGCCGAACTGCGTGCGGGCGGCCTGGAGTACAACGACGTCGATGGCCCGCGTCAGGGCAGTTATCTGCGCGGTCGCAATGCCATCGCCGCACTGTTCCCGAGCACCGATGTGGCCGGCAATCCGCTCCGATACGACGGTGACATCACGCTCTACGGTGGCGCCGGGGTCAAGACCCTGTTCGGCGGCGACATCCAGATGCTCACGCCGGGCGGCGGTCAGGTGTTCGGCATCGAAGGCGCAGCACCACCGTCCACCGCCGGGATCATCACCCAGGGTTCGGGCAACATTCAGCTCTACTCGCAGGGCAGCATTCTGCTGGGGCAGAGCCGGATCATGACCACCTTCGGCGGCTCGATCCTCGGCTGGTCGGCCGAGGGCGACATCAACGCCGGTCGCGGCTCGAAAACCACTGTGGTCTACACCCCGCCGAAACGGGTTTACGACACTTGGGGCAACGTGACCCTGTCGCCTTCGGTGCCGAGCACCGGTGCGGGTATCGCCACACTTAACCCCATCGCCGAAGTGGCGCCCGGCGACATCGACCTGATCGCACCGCTGGGCACCATCGATGCGGGCGAGGCGGGGATTCGCGTCTCGGGCAACGTGAACATTGCCGCGCTGACCGTGGTCAACGCCGCCAACATCGCCGTGCAGGGTAAAACCAGCGGCGTACCGGTGGTGGCGTCGGTGAACACCGGGGCGATCACCTCGGCAAGCTCTGCGGCCTCTTCAGCCACCCAGGCCGCTGAAGACGTGGCCCGTCAGCAGCAAGCAGCGGCGCGGCAGAACCAGGCGTCGGTGTTCACCGTGCAGGTGCTGAGCTTCGGCAACGAACAACTGGCGCCGAGCCGTGATGGTGCCAGTCGTGCGCCGGCCAGCGGATACAACCCGAACAGCCCGGTGCAGGTGTTGGGGGCAGGGGCGTTGGATGAACAGGCCAAGCAGCAGTTGACCGAGGAGGAGCGTGGGCAACTGACGTTGTAAAGGACTCTCGTGTAGTACGCTTCGGGCGGCCTTTTGGCCGCCCTTTTTTTATGTTGATGAGGTTCGTGGGTATTGTCGTCGGGTGTGGACTAACGTCAGTATTTTGATGCGCCCGTTCACTCGATAGACCAGCAGATAGTTCGGATTGACCACCATTTCCCGAGTGCCTGGCACTCGACCGGCCCGGTAACCATAGGGGACTGATGAAAGCCTTTGCGTTGCTGCACCAACCTTGTGCTGTAGAGCCACTGAAGCGTTGGAGTTGTATTGTTCAACGTAATCGATAATGTCAGCCAGATCGTTCAGAGCTTGATTGCTCCATTCAAGCAGCAGCGCGGCGCTTCCTGCGCTTCTCTTCCAGCATCTGGTGGAGCATTGCCATAGCTTCATCATGGGGAATGCCAGGGCTGGGGTCATCGAGTGCCTCCTGTACCTTGGCACGAAACCAGCGATCGTAGCTCTCTGCCTCTTCTTCGGATTCGAAGTCAGAGTAAAACGGGGAAAGTAATAAGCTCATAGTGATCTCCGTGATCAATCTCAGCAGTTTAAGGGGGAATGGCCCATTGTCGTCACTGGCAGACGATGTAGCCCATAAGCTCTCGAAGAACCATGGGATAACGAAGCCCAGTATCTGCAAGCGCCCCTTTGGAATCTGCCGGACGTTTCCCTCCGTCGTCCGGCAATCTCGACCGCCGTTGTAGGCCTATTCCTCCACTCTGTTTTTCAGGTTTCAAGCCTACAAATCCGCGCGCACCTTCCTACAAATGCACTCAGAACGCATACGGAATACTCACCTTCGCCCACAACATTTCCCCCTCTGGCCGGTTCTCCACGTCAAATTCCTTGGCCCAGCGAATCTCCGCACTGGCGTATTTGAGGAAGGTCAGGTGCAGCGCCGGGCCAATCGCGAAGACCTTGCCGCGCACGCCGTCATCCACATCCTGCCCGGCGAACTGCACGGTGTGGCCGTACTGTTTGTCGTCGGTGGTCTGCTTGAGGTAGTAGCCGTTGATACCGAACATCACATCGTCGGTGATCTTGTAGCTGGCCGAATAATCGAAGTGGAAGATCTGCCCGGACTTGTAGTCGGTGTCCTTGTTCTTCTCGTTGAAGCTGTAAGTGGTCTTCATCGACACTTCGGTCTTGTCGGTCGGCAGCCAGGTGAAGGAGAACAGCGGCTTGTAGGTGTAGAAATTGTTGCTGGTGTTGGCCAGCCGATCGACGCTGTATTCGCCGGTGGGCACGGTGACTTCCAGCGCGGCGCCGAGGGTCAGGTTCTTGCCCATGTCCCACAGGATGATCGGCGCAACGGTGGTGTCGCCCATGCCTTCGCGGGTATCGCTGAGGCCGTACACCGAAACTTCCTGCTTCAGCCACGGCTGGGCGATGTAGCCGGCCAGGCGTCCACCGAACACCCGCACCGGGCTCAGGTAATCAATGCGCGGGATGACGGCGGTGGATTCGATCTCGACATTCGGCACCTTGCCGCCCAGCGAGCTGATGTTGAGCTTCGTCGATTTGTAATGGTTGTAGTAGAGGTTGAACGCGACCATGTTCTCCGGAAGGCTGTCGACCTCCAGCGGCAGCATGAAGAACCCGTCGGTGCCGGGGCCGATGTTGTCGACGCCGGCTTCGGTGGCCAGGGCTGGCAGGGACGCAGTGCAACCGAGCAAGGTCAGTGCCAGACGCAAGGGGAAAGTGGCGCGGTTCGGGCTCATGGCTGTCCTCATTATTATTGTGGTGGGACGTGGCGCCGGTACGCAGAACGTCCGGCACCATAGAAATAAGCGCTTGGCACCCGCCGGGGCAGGGTATTGGCGGACAGTTAGGGGGACTTCTGCGGACAGTCGGCCAACCCTGTGCTAACTTCCTTCGACATAACCGGTTACAAAAATAACAATCAAGCGTGATCCGGAATGTCAGCCCCCATGAACGTAAAAGTCCAAGACCCCACTTTCGAATTGGCGCTGGTCTCGCCGTTCCTTCTGCAAACCCTCGCCGAAGTCGTGCACAACAAAGGCATCGACCCCGAAAGCCTGTGCCGTGGCCTGGGTTTCACCCTCGAAGATCTGCAGGATCCGGCGCAACGGATCTCCTACCGCCAGGCCGTGGCGATGATTCAGCGCGCGCTCAAAGTGCTGCCCAATCAGGGGCTGGGTTTGTGGGTCGGGGCGCAGAATGTGTTGGGGACGCTAGGGCTGCTCGGGCATGTGCTGTCGCTGTGCAAGACCTTGCGCGATGCCTTTGCCCTCGGCATCCGCCACCAGCACACCTCCGGCGGAATTGTGGTCTCGAGTGTCGATGTGGTCGGCGATCAGGTGCAGTTGAACGCTGAGTGCCGCTTGCCGTTCGCCGATGTGCAGGTGTTCGCCGTCGAAGAGTTTTTCGCCAGCCTGCTGGTGTATGGCCGGGCCTTGGCGGGCAATGAGTTCAAGGCGATTGCCGTGGAGTTCGTGCACGCTGCGCCGGATTACCTGAGCGAATACCAGCGCCTGCTCGGGCCGGACGTACGCTTCGGCTGCCTGCACAACCGCATGCTGATCGATGCGCAATGGCTGGACGTCAATCTGCCCAATCATCATTCGCTGGCGCTGCGTCAGGCGGTGGCCTTGCTGGAGCTGGAAGCGGCGCAGGTACACCAGAAACTTGATCTGATTCAGGCGGTGGAGCGGGCGATTGCCCGAGACTTGAGCCGTGGCAGCCATATCGAGAAGATCGCCGGCGACCTGAACATGAGCAGTCGCACCTTGCGTCGCCGTTTGACCGAGCATGCGCTGACCTTTGAGGCACTGCTGGAGCAGGTGCGTCAGGCGCGGACCATGAGTCTGCTGGCCAATCCGGACATGCCGATCGAGCGGATTACCGAAGAAGTCGGCTACAGCGACGTGCGCAGTTTTCGTCGGGCGTTCAAGCGCTGGACGGGGATGAGCCCGAGTGCGTGGCGACATGACACATCTCCTGCCTGAACACGAACACTGTGGCGAGGGGATTTATCCCCGATCGGCGGCGCAGCTGTCGCGAATTCTGAAAGCTCGGTATTTCAGTAGTCCTAGATTGCAGGGTTGGGGCCGCTTCGCTGCCCATCGGGGATGAATCCCCTCACCACAGGACTCTGTGAACTCCGATATTGGCGTCTCAACCCCACAAACCCTCCGGCCACAGGTAAACTCCCGCGCACTTTCCCAAGGAGTTCACATGAGTTACTACCAGCCGGGCATTCTCGCCACCCCCGTTCCTGCGCAAGCACGTCACCTGTTTTTCGCCCTTGAGTCGGTAGCCGCACTGCCGCAGGCGATCGACAACCTGATGAATCTGGTGGACGGCAAGTCGGCTGTGATCGGTTTCGGTGAATCCCTGACCAAAGCCCTGAACGTGCAGATCGACGGTCTGCGCAGCTTCCCGGCGATGACCGGCGTCGGCGTGGAAAACCCGTCGACCCAGCACGCGCTGTGGGTCTGGCTGCACGGGGTCGATCGTGGCGAACTGCTCAATCGCTGCAACGCCTTCGAAGCCGCGCTGGCCCCGGCGCTGCGCCTGGTAGACATGCAGGAAGCCTTCCGCCACAAGGACGGCCATGACCTGACGGGCTACGAAGACGGCACTGAAAACCCGCACGATGACGCCGCAATTGCCGCCGCGTTGCTGGGCGAGGGCGCTGATGGTCTGGTCGGTGGCAGCTTTGCCGCGATCCAGCAGTGGCAGCACGACCTCAAGGGTTTCCATAAATTGTCTGCCGAAGACAAGGACAACATCATGGGCCGTCGCCTCAGCGACAACGAGGAAATCGACGACGCGCCAGTCTCCGCCCACGTCAAACGCACCGCCCAGGAAAGCTTCGCCCCCGAAGCGTTCGTCGTGCGGCGTTCGATGCCGTGGATCGACGGCGATCGCGCCGGCCTGATGTTCCTCGCCTTCGGTGTTTCGCTGGACGCCTTCGAAGCCCAATTGCGGCGCATGAGCGGTCTGGAAGACGGCATCACTGATGGTCTGTATCGCATCAGCCGGCCGATCACCGGCGGCTACTACTGGTGCCCGCCCATCCAGGACGGCCACCTCGATCTGCGCGCGTTGCGCATCGGCTGAGTTTCTCGAACAAAGGGAGTTAGACATGGACGTGGTGCGTTGGGGCATGATCGGTTGCGGCAGTGTCGCCGAGCGCAAGAGCGGGCCGGCCTTCTACAAGGCGCCCGGTTCGGCGCTGGTGGCGGTGATGGGCCGGCGCCTTGAAGCGGTGAGCGATTACGCCGCACGCCACGGCATCGCCCGGATCTACACCGATGTCGATGCGCTGATCAACGATCCCGAGGTGGACGCGGTGTACATCGCCACGCCCCCCGACAGCCACCACGCCTACAGCCTGAAAGTCGCCGCCGCCGGCAAGCATTGTTGTGTCGAGAAACCGATGGCGCTCAATGCCGGGCAAAGCCGCGAGATGCAGCAGGCGTTTGCTGATGCCGGTCTGCACCTGTTCGTTTCCTACTACCGCCGTTCGTTGCCGCGCTTTGCCCAGGTTCGGCAATGGCTGGCGCAGGGCCGCATCGGCGAGGTGCGGCACCTGAGCTGGACGTTGACCAAGGCACCGTCGGCGGCGGATCTTGACGGCAGCGCCAACTGGCGCACCGAGCCGAGCGTGGCCGGCGGCGGCTACTTTGCCGATCTGGCCAGCCATGGTTTTGACTTGTTCCAGTACCTGTTCGGCGACATCGTCGAAGTCGCCGGTTTCACCGCGCGGCAGGCCGGGTTGTATGCGGCGGAGGACGCGGTCAGCGCCAGTTGGCGCTTCGCCTCCGGAGCGCTGGGCATGGGTTGCTGGAGCTTTGTCGCGGATCGGCGTGAGGACCGGGTGGAGATCATCGGCAGTCAGGGGCGCATCGGTTTTTCGGTATTCGATGAGCATCCAGTCGAGCTGCATACGGATGAACAGATCAGCCTGGAAATCCCCCATCACGAGCACATTCAGTGGCATCACGTGCTGGGCATGAATGCGCATATCCGTGGTGATTCGCAGCATCCGGCCGTCGCCGAACAAGCGGTCAAGACCGATTGGGTGATGGATCAGATCCTTAAACGCCATTGATTTACATCTTAAAACCAACCCTGTGGCGAGGGAGCTTGCTCCCGCTGGGTCGCGCAGCGGCCCCAAATACTGGCAACGAGGTATTCCAGGTAAATCACCTCAGCCGGGTTTACGACTGCTGCGCAGCCGAGCGGGAGCGAGCTCCCTCGCCACAGGAGACGGGAGCCCTCAGGAACTGCTCCAGCTCTAAGGTTATGCCCAAACAATATTTCTCAAGCTTGTCATAACGTCTCTAAGATCACGTCATAACTCGTTATAACAAGTGATCCCTGATGACCGATAACGTCCTGTCCCTCAGTAGCGTCCCCTTGCACACCCAACTGCGCGACGTCCTGCGCGCACGCATTCTCGATGGCGAATACCCGCAAGACAGCCAGATGCCGTCGGAAAGCGAACTCGGCACGCTGTTCAAAGTCAGCCGCATCACCGTGCGCCAGGCGCTGGGCGATCTGCAGAAGGAAGGGTTGATCTTCAAGATCCACGGCAAGGGCACCTTTGTCGCCAAACCGAAAACCTTTCAAAACGTCAGCAGCCTGCAAGGCCTCGCCGAGTCCATGACCGGGCGCGGCTACGAGGTGATCAACCGCCTGCGCAGCTTCAAATTCATCCCTGCCGACAAACGAGTCGCCGAGCGCCTGCAAGTCGCCGAAGGCGAGACCGTGGCGCAGATCAAACGCGTACGCCTGATCAACCGCGAACCGATTTCGCTGGAAATCACCTACCTGCCCAAAGCCGTCGGCGAACGGCTGGAGAAGGCCGATCTGGTGACTCGCGACATCTTCCTGATTCTGGAAAACGACTGCGGCATCGCCCTCGGCCACGCTGACCTGGCGATCGACGCGGTATTGGCCGACAGCGACCTGACCCAGGCGCTGAACGTCGAGGCCGGCTCGCCGATCATGCGCATCGAGCGTCTGACCCACGACGCCAGCGGCCAGCCGCTGGACTTCGAACACCTTTACTACCGTGGCGATGCGTTCCAGTACCGCCTGCGGATCGACCGGCAAAAAGGGGCGTGACATGACCCGCAAGACCTTGGAACAGGAATACGACATCGTCGTGATCGGCGGCGGCACCGCCGGACCGATGGCGGCGATCAAGGCCAAAGAGAAGAATCGCGACTTGCGCGTGCTGCTGGTGGACAAGGCCAACGTCAAACGCAGCGGCGCGATCAGCATGGGTATGGACGGCCTGAACAACGCGATCATTCCCGGGCACTCGACGCCGGAGCAGTACACCAAGGAAATCACCATCGCCAACGACGGCATCGTCAATCAGGCGGCGGTGTACGCCTATGCCACTCACAGTTTTGAAACCATCGAGCAACTGGATCGTTGGGGGGTGAAGTTCGAGAAGGACGAGACCGGCGATTACGCGGTGAAAAAAGTCCACCACATGGGCGCCTACGTGCTGCCGATGCCGGAAGGGCACGACATCAAGAAAGTCCTTTATCGCCAGTTGAAACGTGCACGGGTGAACATCACCAATCGCCTCGTTTGCACCCGTTTGCTCACCAACGAGGAGGGCGCGGTCAACGGGGTGATGGGCTTCGATTGCCGCACTGCTGACTTCCACGTGATCAAGGCCAAAGCGGTGATTCTTGCGTGCGGCGCGGCCGGTCGCCTGGGCCTGCCGTCTTCCGGGTACCTGATGGGCACCTACGAAAACCCGACCAATGCCGGCGACGGCTACGCCATGGCCTATCACGCCGGGGCCGAGCTGGCCAACCTCGAATGCTTCCAGATCAACCCGTTGATCAAGGATTACAACGGCCCGGCCTGCGCCTACGTCACCGGCCCGCTGGGTGGCTACACCGCCAACAACAAGGGCGAACGCTT
>Ga0153948_1000112_pt1 | contig 41726 bp, 34 predicted proteins | sample TSNJ032MetaG_FD_104696 | JGI IMG/M metagenome (GOLD analysis project Ga0153948, IMG submission 104696) | Attine ant fungus gardens microbial communities from New Jersey, USA - TSNJ032 MetaG | ecosystem: Host-associated > Fungi > Mycelium > Unclassified | place: USA: New Jersey, Wharton State... | reverse complement strand
CACCGCCCATGCCGCCGAGACCGCCGGTCAGAATCCACTTGCCGGTGAGGTTGCCGTCAAAATGCTGACGACCGGCTTCGACGAAGGTTTCGTAAGTGCCCTGAACGATGCCCTGCGCGCCGATATAGATCCACGAACCGGCGGTCATCTGGCCGTACATGGCGAGACCCTTCTTATCCAGTTCGTTGAAATGATCCCAGGTCGCCCAATGCGGCACGAGGTTGGAATTGGCAATCAGAACACGCGGCGCATCCTTGTGGGTGCGGAAAACGCCAACCGGCTTGCCCGACTGCACCAGCAGGGTTTCGTCTTCATTGAGCGTCTTGAGGGTCGCAACGATGCGGTCGAAATCGTCCCATGTGCGGGCAGCGCGGCCAATGCCGCCATAAACCACCAGCTCATGCGGACGCTCGGCCACATCGGGGTCGAGATTGTTCATCAGCATGCGCAGCGGCGCTTCGGTCAGCCAGCTCTTGGCGTTGAGTTCGTCTCCGCGCGGCGCTCGGACTTCGCGCTCGTTATGGCGTGGGTTCGACATGGTGTTCTCCTCAGGATTTCAGGTCGCGCGCAAGCTTTTCCAGCCGCTGCAAAAGGGTTTTGAGATGGACGCGCAGCTTGTCAGCCTTGGCCTCGTCATAGGCGAAGGGAACGGCTTCGGTCGCAAGATGGGTTGATTGGGCAAGCTCCATCTGGATGGTGTGGACGCCGGTTTCAGGCCTGCCGTAATGGCGCGTCGTCCAGCCGCCCTTGAAGCGGCCATTGAGGATCGACGTGTAACCGTGTGCCCCGGCGGTCACTTCGACAGCCGCCGCCTCGATCTTTGGATCGCAGGTCTTGCCCATATCCGTGCCGATGTTGAAATCGGGCAATTTGCCTTCAAACAGGAACGGAATATGCGAGCGGATCGAATGGCAGTCATAGAGGATGGCGACGCCGTGGATCGCCTTCACGCGCTCGATCTCGGCGGCCAGCGCTTCGTGATAGGGCTTGTGAAAGCGCGCCGTGCGGTCGGCAATATCGGCCTCGGTCGGTGCCTCTCCATCCTTCCAGATCGAAAGCCCGTCAAAGTCGGTTTCCGGGATCAGCGCCGTCGTGTTTTGACCCGGATAGAGGCTTGCGCCCGCCGGATCGCGATTGGCGTCTATGCAATAGCGATGGAAGGTTGCACGCACCATGGTCGCGCCGTCGATGAGGCCGTCATAAAGCTTGTGAATGTGCCAGTCGGTATCGGCAAGAATTTTGCCGTTGTCGTTGAGACGCGCCCAGATATCCTGCGGTACATCGGTCCCGGTGTGCGGCAGGCCGATAATGACCGGCGATGTTCCCTGACGAACTTCAAACGGGCTCATGATCACGCCTCCAGCGCAGGTAGGATGCCGCTCGAAACCGCACCGGCAAGCGCACCGTCAGCCACCAGATCGGCGGCATTCTTGAGGTCGTCGGCCATATAGCGGTCGTCTTCCAGCGTCGGCACCTTGCCGCGCAACACGGCAATGACCTTGGCCAGTTCCGGGCTGGTGGTCAGTGGCTCGCGCAGCTCGACGCCCAGTCCGCCGGTCAAAGCCTCGATGCCGATGATGGCATTGAGATTGGCTGTCATCTGCAACAGGCGGCGCGCACCATGGCAGGCCATGGACACATGGTCTTCCTGATTTGCAGAGGTTGGCGTGGAATCGACGGACGCCGGATGCGCCATCTGCTTGTTTTCACTCATCAGCGCGGCAGAGGTGACTTCCGCAATCATCAGACCGGAATTCAGTCCCGGCTTGCGGGCAAGGAAGGCGGGCAGGCCGAAGGACAGCGCCGGATCGACCAGCAGCGCGATGCGGCGCTGGGCGATTGCGCCGATTTCACAGACGGCAAGCGCAATCTGGTCGGCGGCAAAGGCGACAGGCTCGGCGTGGAAATTGCCGCCCGATACGGCGCGTCCGTCCGAGAGAACCAGCGGATTGTCGGTAACCGCATTGGCTTCGATTTCCAGCGTGCGTGCGGCCTGTCGCAGAATGTCGAGGCAAGCGCCATCGACCTGCGGCTGGCAGCGGATGCAATAGGGGTCCTGCACGCGCTGATCGCCTTCAAGATGGCTCTGGCGAATGACCGAGCCTTCGAGCAGGGCGCGCAATGCACGACCGGCATCGATCTGGCCCTTATGGCCGCGCAGCGTGTGAATTTCCTCGTGGAAGGGCGCATCCGATCCCATGGCGGCATCGGTGGACAATGCGCCGGTGATCAGAGCCGTCTGCGCTGCGCGATGGGCGCGGAACAGACCCGCCAGTGCGAGGGCCGTCGATGTCTGCGTGCCGTTGATCAGCGCCAGCCCTTCCTTGGCTGCAAGCACGACCGGCTTCAGACCAGCCTTTTCCAGCGCCTTTGCGCCGGAGAGGCGTTCACCCTGATAGAAGGCTTCGCCTTCGCCGATCATGGCCGCAGTCATATGGGCCAACGGCGCAAGGTCGCCCGACGCACCGACAGATCCCTTTTCCGGGATCATCGGGATCACGCCTTTTGCCAGCATGTCTTCGAGAAGCGTGATGACTTCAAGCCGCACACCGGACGCGCCGCGACCGAGTGAGATCAGCTTCAGCGCCATGACGAGGCGTACGATATTTTCCGGTAGTGCGTCGCCGACGCCGCAGCAATGCGACAGGATCAGGTTGCGCTGAAGCGTGGCGACATCGCCGGGCGCAATGCGGATGGAGGCGAGTTTGCCGAAGCCAGTATTGATGCCGTAAACCGGCTCGTCGCCTGCTGCGATTTCTGCAATGCGCGCGGCGGCCTTTTCGACACCGGCATGAAATGCGGGGTCGATGCGGACGGGAACCGCATCGCGATAGATCGTTTCCAGCGTTTCAAGCGGAACAGAACCGGGCTTGAGGATGATGGTCATGAAAGGCTCCGTTGGGTTCCCGTATGGGCCATGCCCATACGGACAGTATTAAATTCGGCCTTTGAAAACCCGCTTCCACAGCGGGTTGAAGCCGATACGGTAGACGAGTTCGGCGGGGCGCTCGACGTTCCAGATGGCGAGATCGGCATCCTTGCCAACTTCCAGCGTGCCGGTCTGGTCGAGAATGCCAAGGGCGCGCGCGGCTTCGCGGGTGACGCCCGCGATGCATTCGTCAACCGTCATGCGGAAGAGCGTTGCGCCCATATTCATGGTGAGCAGAAGCGAGGTCAGCGGCGATGTGCCCGGATTGTTGTCGGTGGCAAGCGCCATCTTCGTGCCCGCAGTGCGGAAGGCCTCGACCGGCGGCTTCTGCGTTTCGCGGATGAAGTAGTAAGCGCCGGGAAGCAGCACCGCTACTGTTCCGGCCTTGGCCATGGCGGCAGCACCTTCCGCATCGGTATATTCGAGGTGATCGGCGGACAATGCGCCATAGGACGCGGCGAGGGCTGCGCCATGCAGATTGGAAAGCTGGTCGGCGTGAAGCTTGACCGCGATGCCATGCGCCTTGGCTGCATCGAATACCCGGGCGATTTCATTCGGCAGAAAGGCGATGCCCTCGCAGAAACCATCCACCGCATCGGCCAGATGATCGGCTGCGATGGCGGGCAGCATGTCGTCGACGATCTTGTCGATATAGGCCGTCTTGTCGCCATTCATTTCCGGCGGTAGCGCATGTGCGCCAAGAAAAGTGGTGCGGATTGCCACGTCGCGTTCTTCGCCAAGCCGACGGGCGGCTTTCAGCGACTTGATTTCGCTGTCGCGGTCGAGACCGTAACCGGATTTGACCTCGACGGTGGTGACGCCTTCCGCAATCAGCGCATCAAGACGGGGCAGGGTTTCGCGCACCAGATCGTCTTCGCTGGCCGCGCGCAGGTTCTTGACTGAGGAAACAATGCCGCCACCAGCCCGCGCGACTTCTTCATAGGAAGCGCCCTGCAAGCGAAGCTCGAATTCATGGGCGCGATTGCCGGCATGAACAAGATGGGTGTGGCAATCGACGAGGCCCGGCGTGATCAGCCGGTTTTCGCAATCGATTCTATCATAAGAGGCATAGGCATCGGGCAGCGCCGATTGCGGGCCGACATAGGCGATCAAACCGTCCTTGACGGCAAGTGCTGCATTCTCGATGAGACCGAGACCATCGGCGTCTTCGTCCAGCGTCGCAATGCGCGCATTGATAAAAACGATGCTTGAATTCTTGAGCATGAGCGTTTTCTCGCTTCCCCTGTTTTTTGATAATGTATATACATATTAGTGAAACAGCCAAGAGAAAAAATGCGCAGACAAGCGAACTGTTGAAAGATGGCATTCTAGCGCGAAAACTGTTCAACGGCTTTCGCGTTAAAATGCCCAAAACAATGAGCCAGTCTGTGCGGGAACATTCGAGGAGAACCGATCCATGTCAGCTGTCACGCCCGAACTGCGTTTTATCCATGCCGGTCAGGCGCTTCTCGACAATGGCTGGGCCGAGAATGTCCGCATTGGCATTGCCGGTGGAAAGATTGCCTCGCTGGAGGCGGATAAGGCTGCCGGGGCAGGGGATGAACGCCACGCGGCGATTGTTGCAGGCGTGCCCAATCTGCACAGCCATGCGTTTCAGTATGGGATGGCGGGGCTCGCCGAAAAGCGCGGACCGTCTGCCGATTCGTTCTGGAGCTGGCGCGAGATCATGTACAAATTCGCGCTCACCATGTCGCCTGAACAGGCGGAAGCCGTGGCGTTGCGACTTTATGTCGACATGCTGGAGGCCGGGTTTACCCGCGTCGGCGAGTTTCATTATCTGCACCACGATTGCAACGGCACACCCTATGCCAATCTTTCTGAAATGGCCGACCGTATCGTCGCTGCCGCAAAGGCGGCGGGCATCGGCCTGACGCTGCTTCCGGTTTTCTATGCGCATTCGGGTTTCGGCGGCAGCGCGCCCAATGAAGGCCAGCGCCGTTTCATCAACGATCCGGACCGCTTTGCGCGGCTGATCGAAGGCTGCAAACAGGCGCTGACGGGTTTCGACGGCGCGGTTTTAGGCGTCGCGCCGCACAGCCTGCGCGCCGTGACGCCGGATGAACTCAATCTGGTGACGAAGCTTCTGCCCGAGACGCCGGTGCATATCCATGTGGCCGAGCAGGTGAAGGAAGTGGAAGACAGCATCGCCTGGTCGGGCAAGCGTCCGGTCGAGTGGCTTCTCGATAATCAGGACCTGTTGTCGCGCTGGTGCCTGATCCACGCAACCCATATGACCGACGACGAAACCCAACGCATGGCCAAGGCCGGGGCGATTGCCGGTCTCTGCCCTGTGACGGAAGCCAATCTCGGCGACGGAACCTTCAATGCAACGGTGTTTGCGGAAGCGGGCGGCAAGTTCGGTGTCGGTTCGGATTCGAATGTGCTGATCGGCATTGGCGATGAATTGCGTCAGCTGGAATATTCGCAGCGCCTCCATCATCGCGCCCGCAATGTGCTGGCCGAGAGTGAAGCTTCCACGGGACGCGCCTTGTTTGATGGTGCTGTGCGTGGCGGCAACATCGCGATGGGTCGCGCCGATGACGGCTTGAAGCCAGGTGCTTCGGCGGATTTTGTCGCGCTGGATACCGAGCGTCTGCCTCATGCCAAGGGTGATGCCGTGCTGGATGGCTGGATTTTTGCCGGTCGCGCGCGGATCAACGATGTGTGGGTTCGCGGCGTGAAACAGGTGCAGGGCGGGCGTCACCGCTTGCGCGATCAGGCCGAGCGTGCTTACCAGAAGGCAATAGGCGAGTTGCTCGCCTGACGCATTTCCGGCAAAAGCGGGAAAACAAAGGGGACATGGCATGGCGGATGACGGTTCAGCGACAAAAGACGGTCCGGTGCTTTCACTGCATCAGCGTATTTTGGACGATATTGAATCGCGCATCCTGTCGGGGGAATGGGCGCCGGGGCACCGTATCCCGTTCGAGCACGAACTGACCGAACAATATGGCTGCTCGCGCATGACGGTGAACAAGGCGCTGACCCAGCTAGCCAAGGCCGGACTGATTGAGCGCAAGCGCAAGTCCGGCAGCTTCGTTTCGTTCCCGCGTTCGCAGGCCGCCATTCTCGAAATTCATGATATTCGCGACGAGGTTGCAGCACTCGGCGCGCCGTACCGGTTTGAACTGCTCAAGCGCTGGGACCGTCTGAGCGGGCCAGCCGATGCGCAGAAGATCGATATTCCGCGCCACACGCAGATCATCGATCTGGTTTGCCGTCATCACGCCGGACAGCGGGTTTTCGCGCTGGAAGAACGCATCATCAATCTGGCTGCTGTGCCGGATGCGGCAGCAGCCGATTTTTCCGAACACTCGCCCGGTCCGTGGCTCGTGGCTTGCGTGCCGTGGAGCAGCGCACAGCACTCCATTCGCGCCACAGCTGCCACGCCGGAAAATGCTGCATTGCTCGATATTGCGCCGGGGTCGCCCTGTCTGGTTGTCGAACGCCAGACATGGAATGCCGATCTGCCGGTGACGCATGTGCGCTTCACCTATCCCGGCGATAGCCACGCGCTGGTGGCCAAGTTTACGCCTTCGCAAGGCTGACCTCGCTAGAGCGGTTCCTATTTTAACAGAATCGTCGGAACCGCTCTATCCATTTGTTTTCACGCATTATCCTACGCAAAACCGCTTCGCACTTTTGCTGGAAATGCTCTAAGAAAAAAGCCGCCGCAATGGGAGCGGCGGCCAAGAGGCGGCGTGATCTGGGTGGTGATCACACCGCGGATTGGGTCGAAATTTTATGCGGCGCGCTTCAGGGCGTCGCGGATAACCGAAACGATCGTGTCGATCTGTTCCTTTTCCACGATCAGCGGCGGCGACAGTGCAATCACATCGCCTGTGACGCGGATCAGCAGGCCCTTCTTGAAGCATTCCACGAAGACGTCATAGGCGCGTGCGCCCGGTGCGTCCTTGCGCGACGACAATTCAATAGCGCCGACCAGACCGAGATTGCGAATGTCGACGACATACGGCGCATCTTTCAGCGAATGCAGCGCTTCCTGCCAATGATCAGCAAGCTGTGCGCCACGGGTCAGCAGGCCCTCTTCGGCGTAGACTTCCAGTGTGGCAAGGCCAGCGGCACAAGCGACCGGATGGCCGGAATAGGTGTAGCCGTGGAACAGCTCGATGGCGTTTTCCGGGCCAGTCATCAGGCCGTCATAGACCTTGCGCGCGGCAAATACTGCGCCCATCGGGATTGCACCGTTGGTCAGGCCCTTGGCGGTGGTGACGAGGTCTGGAACAACGCCGAAATAATCGACTGCAAACGGCGTGCCGAGACGACCGAAACCGGTGATGACTTCGTCGAAGATCAGCAGAATTCCGTATTTGTCGGCAGTGGCGCGGATGCGTTCCAGATAGCCCTTTGGCGGCAGAACCACGCCAGCCGAACCGGACATCGGTTCGATGATGACAGCGGCGATCTTTTCAGCGCCGTGCAGCTGAACCAGACGTTCCAGATCGTCCGCCAGTTCGATGCCATGCGCAGGCAGGCCCTTCGAGAAGGCATTGCGCTCGATGTCGAGCGTGTGGCGCATATGATCAGCAGGGATCTGCGGGAAGACGCGGCGATTGTTGACCAGACCGCCAACCGAAATGCCGCCGAAACCAACGCCGTGATAGCCCTTTTCGCGACCCAGCACCATGGTGCGGGTGCCCTGACCGATGGCGCGCTGATAGGCGATGGCGATCTTCAGTGCGGTATCGACCGATTCCGAACCGGAATTGGTGAAGAACACGCGGTCGAGCTGCGCAGCCGGACCACCCGGCGCAATGGCAGCGAGCTTTTCGGCGAAATCGAATGCAATATTGTGGCCCATCTGGAAGGTGGGCGCGAAGTCCATCGTGGAGATCTGGCGCTCAACGGCTTCGGTAATCCGCTTGCGGCCATGGCCGGCATTGCAGCACCATAGACCAGCCGTCCCGTCGAGAACCTGATGGCCGTCGGTGTCGGTGTAATACATACCCGATGCGCTGGCGAGCAGGCGCGGAGCGGCCTTGAACTGCCGGTTTGCGGTGAACGGCATCCAGAAGTTTTCAAGGCTGGGCGCGTTGGTTTTGGTGAGCATGGTAACCTCCTATTTTCAGGCAGGAGGACACGCTTTGCGAAGGGCAACAAGCCCTTTTCTTCAAATGTTTAAGCTATTGATTTTATGGCGCTGATTTCAGAAAATTATGCTATATCGAACATCATAAACAGAAGAGGATTGTCCGATGAGCATCGATATCGGCGGAAGGTTGCGCTATGTGCGCATGCGGCAGAATCTGTCGCAGCGCGAGCTTGCAAAAAGGGCTGGCGTGACCAACTCGACCATATCGCTGATCGAGGCCAATCAGTCCAATCCGTCGGTCGGTGCGCTCAAGCGTATTCTCGATGGTATTCCGATCGGCATGGCCGAGTTTTTCGCGCTGGAGCCGGATACACCGCACAAGGTATTCTATCAGGCGGAAGAGCTGGTGGAAATCGGCAAAGGCCCCATTTCCTATCGTCAGGTGGGCGACCATCTTTTTGCGCGCTCGTTGCAGATGTTGAAGGAGCGCTATGAGCCGGGCTCCGACACGGGCAAGGTGCTGCTGATGCATGAGGGCGAGGAGGGCGGCATCGTCATATCGGGCCGCATCGAGGTGACCGTCGGCAGCGACCGGCGCATATTGGGGCCGGGCGACGCCTATTATTTTTCCTCAAAGCTGCCGCATCGCTTTCGCTGCATCGGGCCAACAGCCTGTGAGGTTGTCAGCGCCTGCACGCCGCCAAGTTTCTGACGGCGCGCAGGAGAACGGTATTTAATTGTAGCGCGAGATACCGAGATCGTCGGCGCGGATATCCGGCTTGTTGCCGCTGACCAGATCGGCCAGAAGCTTGCCCGAGCCGCAGGACATGGTCCAGCCCAGCGTGCCGTGACCGGCATTGATGAACACGTTGTCGTAACGGGTTCCGCCGATGATCGGCGTGGAATCCGGTGTCATCGGGCGCAGACCCGACCAGAAGGTCGCGGCCTTGAGGTCACCGCCCGGGAACAGATCGCTGACCGACAGGTCAAGCGTTGCGCGGCGGGCCGCCGGAAGATCCTTGGTGAAGCCGGACACTTCCGCCATGCCGCCGACGCGGATACGGTCGCCGAGGCGGGTGATGGCGATCTTATAGCTTTCGTCCAGAACCGTCGAGACCGGCGCGCGGTCCTCATCGATAATCGGTGCGGTGATCGAATAGCCCTTCACCGGATAGATCGGCGCATTGAGGCCAAGCGATTTGACGAGCGCAGGCGTATAGCTGCCGAGCGCAACCACATAACGGTCTGCCGTGAGAATGCCGTCTGATGTTTCCACACCGGAAACACGACCGCCAGACAGAACCAGCGACTTGATATTCACGCCGAAGCGGAACTTGACGCCCATGCCTTCGGCAATCTTGGCCAGCGCATTGGTGAACTTGAAGCAGTCGCCGGTTTCGTCATGGGGCAGGCGCAGGCCGCCGACAAACTTGTCCTTCACGCGGGCCAGCGCCGGTTCAACCTTGGCGCAGTCGTCACGGTCGAGCACTTCGAACGGCACACCGTCCTGGCGCAGCACTTCGAGATCCTTGCCGATGCCATCGAGCTGATATTGCTCGCGGAAGAGCTGCAAGGTGCCCTGCATGCGTTGGTCATATTCGATGCCGGTATCCTTGCGCAGATCGACAAGAACATCGCGGCTATATTCCGCCACGCGGACCATGCGGGTCTTGTTGACCTTGTAACGGCTGTCCGTGCAGTTGGCGAGCATTTGCGTCAGCCAGACATACTGCTTTGGATCGGATGTCGGGCGGATAATCAGCGGGGCATGCTTCTGGAACAGCCACTTTGCCGCTTTCAGCGGAATGCCGGGAGCCGCCCATGGCGAGGCATAGCCGGGCGAAACCTGACCGGCATTGGCGAAGCTGGTTTCCAGCGCCGGACCTTCCTCGCGGTCGATGACCGTCACTTCATGGCCAAGCTTGGCCAGATAGTAAGCCGTTGTGACGCCGATGACGCCGCTGCCGAGTACGGTAATCTGCATGTTCGCCTCTTTTTTGTTATGCATTTTGGCTCGAACGCGCACTATCCACGTAGAAACGGGCATAGCGGTTGCCGAGCGCTGTCAGAATTTCATAAGGGATCGTGTCACATTCGCTCGCCACGTCTTCCAGACGCTGATGCGGGCCGATCAGTTCCACGAGACTGCCAAGCTTGAGCGTGCCTTCCGGCAGCGTGCTGACATCAAGCGTGATGGAATCCATCGAAACACGTCCGACGATGGGCAGGCGGGTTTCGCCATAAAAGGCTGAACCCTTGTTGCTGAGCGCGCGGAACCAGCCGTCGGCATAGCCCACCGCAATGGTGGCAATCCGCATGGGGCCTTCGGCGATATAGGTGCCGCCATAACCGATGGCCGCACCTTTTTCCACGTCGCGCACCTGAATGACGCGCGCCGACAGTGTCAGCACCGGAACGATCGCGCTTTTGGGTCCGACGCCATAAAGCGCGACACCGGGGCGCGCGAGGTCGAAATAATAGGATTTGTCGAGAAAACTGCCGCCCGAATTGGCAAAGGCGACGGGCAGTTTCGGCAGCCGCGCCAGTGCTGCGCGCATGGCGGCAAGCTGGCTTGCATTGGCCGGATTTTCCGGTTCATCGCCGCTCGCCAGATGGCTGATGATAAACCGCACATCGATGCCGTCGAGCAGCGAAAGATTGTCGGCCAGCCGGTCCAGTTCCTTGGCCGAAAGGCCAAGACGCGACATGCCGGTATCGACTTGCAGGAGCGCTGGCAGTTTCTTGCCGCTGCTGGCCGCAAGATTGGCCCAGTTTTCAACCTGTTCCAGAGAATTGAGCACCGGCACAATGCCTTCGCGGGCGCAGGCGGCTTCTGTGCCGGGTTGCAGGCCGTTCAGCACATAAAGCGTCGCATCGGCGTTCAGCACAGGCCGCAGCGCGATGGCTTCGCTCAGATGCGCTACGAAGAAGTCCCGGCAGCCCGCTTCGTAAAAGGCGGGCGCAACGCGCTGCGCGCCAAGGCCATAGGCATCGGCCTTGACGACCGCTGCCGCACGGGTCGGCGCGATATGCTGCGCAACGGCGGAATAATTGTGCCGCAGCGCCGCAAGATCGATGGTCAACAAGCCGCCTGCGGCGAGATCGCTTTGCTCTTTCGAAAAATGCATCGACATATCAACCATATCCATTGCGCAACGTTTATTGCCCCATACCCCCGGATGCGTTGCCGTATCCAAACGGGCATCGAGATATATTAATCGAAGACTATTCGAATGTTTTTGCTATCTGTCGCAGATTATGCGAATTTTGGCACATCCTGCGCACGTTTTAGCTTTTCATTCGAAGAATATGCATGGCGACACTCGACAGTATAGACCGAAACATCATTCGTTGTCTGCGCCGCGACGGGCGCATGACCAACAGCCAGCTTGCCGCCGAAGTGGGGCTGTCCCAGTCCGCCTGTCTGCGACGGGTGCAGATTTTGGAGGAAGGCGGCGTCATCCGTGGCTATACGGCCATCGTCGGCTCATCGGGCGGTGACGAACGGCTGGTCGCCATTGTGCGCATAACGCTCGACCGGCAGACGGAAGAATATCTCAACCGTTTTGAAGAAGCCGTGCGGCGGCATCCGGAAGTGCAGGAATGCTATCTGATGACGGGGGACGCGGATTACATTCTGCGCGTCGAAGCTGAAAACGCTGCGGCTTATGAAATCATTCACAAGGAAATCCTGTCGCGTCTGCCGGGCGTGGCGCGCATCCATTCCAGCTTCGCCATTCGCACGGTGCTGCTCTCGAAAGCGCCGTCATCGCGTGCGTAACAAGCAAAAGCCCGGCAGTGCCGGGCTTTTTCAACGCATGTGCTGATCATGTAGATCAGAAATTGACCGAATGCAGGACCGATGCGTCGATCGTGTTGATATCGCGCTTGCCGCATAGCGCCATGGTGACGTCGAGTTCCTTGCGGATGATCTCAAGCGCCAGCGTGACGCCTTCCTTGCCCATGGCGCCGAGGCCATAGAGGAAGGGGCGACCGATGAAGACGCCCTGTGCGCCGAGCGCGCGAGCCTTCAGCACGTCCTGACCGGAGCGGATGCCGCCATCGACATGCACTTCGATCTGATCGCCCACGGCGTCGACAATCGGCTTCAGCATGGAGATGGATGACGGTGCGCCGTCGAGCTGGCGACCGCCATGGTTGGACACGATGATGGCATCTGCGCCGGACTTGGCGGCCATCTTCGCATCTTCCACATCAAGGATACCCTTGAGGATCAGCTTGCCGCCCCATTGTTCCTTGATCCAGGCCACATCGTTCCAGTTCATCTGCGGATCGAACTGTTCCGCAGTCCAGGAGGAAAGCGAGGACAGGTCGGTCACGTTCTTGGCGTGGCCGGCAATGTTGCGGAAGGTGCGGCGCTGGGTGCCCATCATGCCCATGCACCAGCCGGGACGGGTCGCCATCTGCCAGATATGCTTCGGGGTGAATTTCGGCGGGGCGGACAGACCGTTGCGGATATCCTTGTGGCGCTGGCCGAGGATTTGCAGGTCGAGCGTCAGAACGAGGGCTGAGCAGCCTGCGGCCTTGGCGCGGCCAATCAGGTTCTTCACGAAGTCGCGGTCCTTCATCACATAAAGCTGGAACCAGAACGGCTTCTTCGTCACCGAGGCAACGTCCTCGATGGAGCAGATGCTCATCGTGGAAAGCGTGAAGGGCACGCCGAAAGCCTCAGCAGCCTGAGCGGCCAGCATTTCGCCATCGGCGTGCTGCATGCCGGTGAGGCCTGTCGGTGCGAGCGCGACCGGCATGGCCACATCCTGACCGATCATGGTCGTTGCGAGCGAACGGTTGGTCATGTCGACCAGCACGCGCTGGCGCAGCTTGATCTTCTTGAAGTCGTCCTCGTTGGCACGATAGGTCGACTCAGTCCAGGCGCCCGAATCCGCATAATCGAAAAACATTTTCGGGACGCGGCGCTGGGCGAGCCGCTTCAGATCGGCGATTTCAACGATGTTGGACATTACTCTTGCCCCTTGTGGTAAGTTTTCTTGACCACTCGCATGAAGGATCGCGCGACTGAAATCAAGTGCGAAGCTACAAAACACCGACATCAACTGGTCGTCAATTGAAGGTGATGGCTATTTTGCTTATGCTAATGCTCTGCGTAATACGTTCGCAATGGAACAAGGATTGAGACATGAGCAAGGATGGCAAGGGTTCCAAAACCGGCTTTATCGGCAAAAGCTCAAGCGCTGCCGGTGGCTGGGGGGCTCTGAAAAGCTGCGGCAAGCAGCTTCTGGCCAGCGGCGCGCCGCTGACGGGTGCGCGTGCCTTGCTCAAGGCCAATCAGCCTGATGGCTTCGACTGTCCCGGTTGCGCCTGGGGCGACCCGGAACATGGTTCGTCCTTTGAGTTCTGCGAAAACGGCGTCAAGGCGGTGGCCTGGGAGGCGACCGACCGGCGCACCACGCCCGCTTTCTTCCGGGACCATACGGTTTCGCAATTGCGCAAATGGACCGATTACGACCTGGAAAACACGGGCCGTCTGACGCATCCGCTTCGCTACAATGCGGCGACCGACAAATATGAGGCGGTTGAATGGGATGTGGCGCTGGAGCGCATCGGCGCGATTCTGCGTGCGTTCGATCATCCCAACCGGGTTGAGTTCTACACGTCAGGCCGCGCTTCCAACGAGGCTGCCTTTCTCTACCAGCTTTTCGTGCGTGCCTATGGCACCAATAATTTCCCCGATTGCTCCAATATGTGCCACGAAGCCAGCGGTGTGGCGCTGAAACAATCGGTCGGCGTCGGCAAGGGCACGGTGCTGCTTGAGGATTTCGAACAGGCCGACGCGATTTTCGTCGTCGGGCAAAACCCCGGCACCAATCATCCGCGCATGCTGGGCGATCTGCGCCGCGCCGCCGAACGCGGCGCGCGCATCGCGGTGTTCAACCCGATCCGCGAGCGCGGGCTGGAGCGTTTTGCCGATCCGCAGAACAAGCTCGAAATGCTGCATGGCGGCAGCGAGGCGATTGCCAGCGATTATTTCCAGCCGCGTCTGGGTGGTGATCTGGCGGCGTTTCGCGGCATGGCAAAGGCGGTATTCGCGGCGGATGACGCAGCGCTCGCCGCAGGTGAGCCATCCATTCTCGCCCGGGATTTTCTGAGCGCCCATACCGCCGAACTCGAAGCCTATCGCGCTGCCGTGGATGCCACGACGTGGGAGGAAATCGAAGATCAGTCCGGTCTGTTGCGGCAGTCTCTGGAGCGGGCCGCGCAGATCTATATGGATGCGGAGCGCGTGATCTGCACCTGGGCCATGGGCGTGACCCAGCATCGCCATTCGGTGATCACCATTCGCGAGATCACCAATTTCATGCTGCTGCGCGGCAATATCGGCAGGCCGGGCGCTGGCCTGTGCCCGGTGCGCGGCCATTCCAATGTGCAGGGCGACCGTACGGTTGGCATTAACGAAAATCCGCCGCGCGCATTTCTCGATGCGCTGGAAAAGGAATTCGGATTCGATGTGCCGCGTGAGCCGGGCCATAATGTCATCGGCGCCATTGGCGCGATGCTGGACGGAACGGCGAAGGCCTTTATCGGTCTCGGCGGTAATTTTGCCCGTGCGACGCCGGACAGCCCGATCATCGCGAAAGCGCTTTCGAGCCAACGCCTGACCGTGCATATCGCAACCAAGCTCAACCATTCGCATCTGGTGCCGGGGCAGGATTCGTTCATTCTGCCATGTCTCGGGCGCACTGAGATCGACCTGAATTCCAAGGGCGTTGCCCAGATCGTCACGGTCGAGGATTCCATGAGCATGGTGCATGGATCGGGCGGTATCAACTCGCCAGCCTCGCCGCATCTGCGGTCGGAAGTGGCGATCATTGCTGGCATGGCCAATGCGACGCTCGGCCCCAAGCCTGTTAACTGGCTGGAAATGGCCGACGATTACGACCTGATCCGCGACCGCATTGCGCGGGTGTTGCCCGATTTCTACGATTTCAACAAGCGTGTGCGCGTGCCGCGTGGTTTTCATCTGCGCAACACGGCGCGGGAACTGGAATGGAATACGACGAACGGCAAGGCCACGTTCTGGACTGGCGCATTGCCGGAAGCCATCGAGCACCAGCAGGCACGCGGGCGTCCGGGTCGTTATGTGTTGCAGACTTTCCGCAGCCATGACCAGTACAATACGACCATCTACGGCATGGATGACCGCTATCGCGGCGTCTATGGCGAGCGGCAGGTCGTGTTCATGAACCCGCTCGACATGGCGGATATCGGTGTCGAAGCGGGCGACCGCGCCGATATTGTCGGCGACTTCGTTGATGGTCTGGAACGCGTCGCACGCGACTTCCGTTTTGTGCCCTACGACATTCCTCGCGGTTGTATCGCTGGCTATTATCCGGAGATGAATGTGCTCGTGCCGATTGGCAGCTCCGGCGACGAGAGCTTTACGCCGACCTCAAAATCGGTGATCGTCTCGTTCCGACCGGTACAGCCCGTCGCTGCTTGATGGAAGAAACAGCTGCCGAATATATGGCGCTGGTCGAAAAGCTGACCGGCCATGCACAAGACCTGTCTTCGCTTGGCGCAGGCATTATTGCTGCGCTGGCGCTGGGCGTTGCGTCCGACAGCCGGGCTTTCGCCCGGGTGCTGGGGATCGAGCATGCACTGGTGCTGCGTGAGGTGAACCTGCTTGGCGCAGACGGCGGCTATCTCCAGATCACGCAGCGCGATCCGCGCACCCAGCGCACGCGCTATGAACTTAGCCCCGTCGGTCAGCAGTTGGTTGAGAGAATCTAGAACCAATCCGCTTCCAATTTGAGCCGTCACTTGGTTGCGTCCTACCGGATGCGGCCCCGTTACGTCTAAACGCTGGCAAAAATCGTCAGCTGCAACGGGCGCTTGCGTATTTCATAAAAACATCACTTGCTATTGGTTCTATATAGGTTCTATCATGCTCGTCATGAATAGAACCACCTTGATCACTTCCATTGAAGAACGCGGACTGCACGATCCGCAGCGGACGGGGCCGCTTTATCGCAATCTGGCGCGTATTCTCGGTGAACTGATTGAAGAGGGAAAGCTGGCGCCCGCCGTCGGGTTGCCCCCGGAGCGTGATCTGGCCGAGGAGCTTGGGCTTGGGCGCATCACGGTGCGCAATGCCTATAAGGAATTGCTGGCGCAAGGCGCGGTTGAATCCCGGCGCGGCAGCGGTACATTTGTTGCAGAGCGTCCGGCGCGCATCAGCCAGCATCTGTGGCGGCTGACATCGTTTTCGGAAGACATGCTTTCGCGTGGCAAGGAGCCGGGCGCGCGCGTGGTGACGAACCGTATCGACAAGCCGTCGCCGGATGAAGCCTTCCGGCTGGGCGTCGGCGTGGATACGTCGATTGTGCGGCTCGATCGTTTGCGCCTCGCCGATGGCGTGCCCATGGCTTTTGAGCGCGCCGTGGTGCCGCGCCATTACCTGGATACGGATCGTGTCGATGAAGCGTCGCTTTACGGCGCGCTGGCCCGGCGTGGTTACAAGCCGGTGCGCGCCTTGCAGCGACTGACCGCCGTTACACTTGATCCCGGCACGGCGCGTCTTCTTGGCGTGCATCGCGGCGCTCCGGCGCTTTTGATTGAACGCATCTCGCATCTCGATGACGACCGTATCGTCGAATACACCCGCTCGCATTATCGCGCCGACGCCTATGACTTCGTCGCTGAACTGAAAATTGGAGAATGATCATGGTGAACCAACCATCCCTCATGTTGCAGGAAACCGAGCAATCGCCTGCGGTGGTTGCAACGCTTCTGGAAAAGGAAGCCGGTACGCTGGCCGAGATCGCAAAGATTTTCGCGAAGAATGAACCGGCCGTCATCACGACAGCAGCCCGCGGTTCTTCCGATCATGCGGCGACATTCTTCAAATATCTGATGGAAATCACCATGGGCATTCCGGTCGCCTCCATCGGGCCTTCGGTTGCTTCCGTCTACGGCTCGAAGCTGAAGCTTGCCGGCGGCGTGCATTTCACCGTTTCGCAGTCTGGCGCCAGCCCCGACATCGTGGCGGCGCAGGCCGCTGCCAAAAAGGGCGGTGCGACGACAATTGCCGTGGTCAATGTGGTGGACAGCCCCCTTGCGAAAGAGGCGGATCTGGTTCTCGCGCTGAATGCAGGCGAGGAGAAGAGCGTCGCGGCCACAAAGTCTTTCATTGCAGCAGTGGCTGCCCTGTCAGGTGTGGTGGCTGCCGCCAGCGGCGATGCCGATTTGCGCGCCGGTTTGCAGCGTCTGCCGGAAGCGCTTGCCGCAACCCGCCCGGATGGGCGCGAAGCGGTCGAGACCCTTCTGTTCAATGCGCGCTCGCTTTATACTGGTGGTCGCGGCACGGCCTATGCCATTGCGCTGGAAGCTGCCCTGAAGGCCAAGGAAACCGCCAATATCCACGCCGAGGCTTTCTCACTGGCCGAGCTGATGCACGGTCCGATGCGACTGGTCGAGGAGGGCTTCCCGATCCTGTCCTTCCTGCCGCGCGATGAGGCTTTCGACACCAATATTCAGGCTCTGAAGCGGCTGCATTCCTTTGGCGCGAGCATCGTGACGCTGTCCGATGCCGAAACGCCGGGCTTCCGCCTGCCATCGGCCAGCACGGGCAGCCCGCATCTTGATCCGCTGGTCTCGCTCATCAATTACTACCGCGTCATTGAAGCGGTGACGCGCCGCAAGGGTTTTGATCCCGACAAGCCGCGCAATCTCAACAAGGTCACGGTGACGGTATGACGAAAAAATCGGCAATCGCAGGTGCGCGGATTTTCGATGGCGAGCGGTTTCATGACCAGTCCGCCCTTGTTTTCAGTGACGGCAAGGTTGAAGCCATTGTGCCGGAAGCGGCACTTGGCGAGGCCCATCAGGTCGAGCGCCTGAAGGGCGGCGTCATTGCGCCGGGTTTCATCGATGCGCAGGTGAATGGCGGCGGCGGGCGTATGCTCAATGATCAGCCGACGCCGGAGACCATGTTCGTGATTGCCGAAGGTCACCGTAAATACGGTACGACCAGCCTTCTGCCAACGCTCATTACCGACACGACGATTGTGCGTGATCGCGCCATTGAGGCAGCCGTCGAAGCGGTGAAGGCCGACAAGGGCGTCGCGGGCCTGCATCTTGAAGGGCCGCATCTGGCGCCTGCGCGCAAGGGCGCACATCTGGCCGAGCTGATGCGCCCGGTCGATGACGCTGATATCGCGCTTTATATCCACACGGCGGAGCAGATCGGCACATTGCTTGTGACCGTCGCTGCCGAACAGGTCACGCCCGAACAGGTGCGCCGTTTGAGCGATGCCGGTGTTGTGGTCAGCATTGGCCACAGCGACACGACGGCGGAAGAAGCCTTCAAGCGTTTTGATGCCGGTGCGCGCAGCGTGACCCATCTCTTTAACGCCATGAGCCAGATCGGCCATCGCGCGCCGGGTCTTGCCGGGGCGGCGCTCGATCATCCGGATATCTGGTGTGGGATCGTTGCCGATGGTCATCATGTCGATCCGATGGCGCTGCGTCTGGCGCTGCGCGCCAAGCGCGGCGACGCCCATCTTTTCTTTGTGACGGATGCGATGTCGCTGGTTGGCTCCAATGCCGAGAGTTTCGAAATCAATGGTCGCGCCGTGCATCGCGTGCCAGGCGGCATCTGCTCCAAGCTGATCCTGTCCGATGGCACCATTGCCGGTTCCGACCTCGACATGGCCTCGGCGGTTCGCTTTGGCGTGGCCGAACTGGAGCTGACGCTGGCTGAAGCCCTGCGCATGGCGAGCCTTTATCCGGCACGGTATCTTCGGCTTGCAGATCGCGGATTGCTGCGTCCGGGCATGCGCATGGATGCGGTGCATGTTGATGACGGGTTGTTTGCGAAGACAACCTGGCGCTCCGGCGTGAAACAGGCAGCAGGGTGAGGGGAAAGCAGATGACAGCTATTACAGACCGCTATTTCAACGATCTGATTGCCCGTCTGACGAGCCTGCGTGACCGTCTGGCCGAGCCGATGGAAAAGGCAGCCGACCTGATCGCCGCCGCCGCACGCGCTGACCGCCGGGTCTATGTGTTCGGCACCGGCCATTCCCACATGATGGCGGAAGAGCTGCATTATCGCGCCGGTGGTCTGGCGATCACCGTCCCGATCCTCTGCGGCGCGATCATGTTGCAGGATGGTGCAGTTGCCAGCTCGCATTTCGAACGGATCGAAGGCGCGGTGCTGCCGATCCTCGATCGCTACGGCATTCAGGAAGGCGACGTGCTGATTGTCGTTTCCAATTCCGGCGTCAATGCTGCGCCAATCGAAGCGGCGCGCTATGCCCGCGAGAAGGGGGCGGCGGTGATTGCGGTCACTTCGGTCACCTATTCCAGCGCGATTGCCAAGGGGCGCACGCAACTGCTTTCGCTCGCGGATGTTGTTCTCGACAATGATGCGCCTGCGGGCGATGCCGTTCTGGAAGTGGAGGGCAGCGCCCTGAAGGTGGGACCGGTTTCTACAGCGCTTGGCGTGACGATCCTGAATGCGATCTTTGCCGATGTCGCATCCCGTCTCGTGGATGATGGTGCCGTTCCGGTCTATCTCAGCGCCAACATGCCGGGTTCCGGTGACGTCAACCGGGAACTGGTCGCGCGGTATCGGGATCGCAATCCGCATCTTTGATCAAATAAGAGCAATCTTTCTTCCAAAGTTGCTTGATAGCGCAATCCGGTCAGTGCATTACGCATTCTGGCATGGCGGAGACCGCATCGTGAACTAGTTTCAAGGCGCGCGCTTTGGCCCGCGCCTTCGAAAACTGAGGAAGTCCGATGCATAATTTTGTCCTGACCGTCACCTGCAAGTCCACCCGCGGCATCGTTGCTGCAATTTCGGGTTATCTTGCGGCCAAGGGTTGCAACATCATAGATAGCGCCCAGTTCGACGATCTCGATACGGGTCGTTTCTTCATGCGCGTCAGTTTCATTTCGGAAGAAGGCGTGGCGCTCGAGACCCTCAGCGAAGGCTTCCAGCCCATTGCGGCCCCGTTCGACATGGATTTCGATTTCCACGACAATGCCAAGCGCACCAAAACGCTTTTGATGGTTTCGCGCTTCGGCCATTGCCTCAATGATCTGCTTTATCGCTGGAAGATCGGCGCGCTGCCGATCGATATTGTCGGCGTGGTGTCGAATCATTTTGATTACCAGAAGGTCGTGGTGAACCACGACATCCCCTTCCATCATGTGGCCGTCACCAAGGCCAACAAGCCGGAAGCCGAACAGCGCCTGATGGATATCGTCAACGATACCGGCACGGAGCTGGTCGTCCTTGCGCGCTACATGCAGGTTCTGTCCGACCAGCTTTGCAAGCAGATGTCTGGCAAGATCATCAATATCCACCACTCGTTCCTGCCGTCTTTCAAGGGCGCAAACCCCTACAAGCAGGCCTATGAGCGCGGCGTGAAGCTGATCGGCGCGACGGCGCATTATGTCACCGCCGATCTCGACGAAGGCCCGATCATCGAGCAGGACGTGGCGCGCATCACGCATGCGCAGAGCGCTGCGGATTATGTTTCCATCGGTCGCGACGTCGAGGCGCAGGTGCTGGCGCGTGCAGTCCATGCGCATATCCACCACCGTTCATTCCTTAACGGCAACCGCACCGTGGTCTTCCCGGCAAGCCCCGGCTCCTTCGCCTCGGAACGCATGGGGTGATATTGCCGCTCTGACGGCCTGCAAATCGCGTCTTTTTGCGCTTCCGGTGCTCACGTACTTCAGTACGCTGCGCGCCGGTTCTCAAAAGCCACGATTTTCTGCTCGCCATAACGACAATCTCGCTAATCGCCGATGCCCAGCCAATAAAAAACCCCGCTTTTACGGGGTTTTATTTTTATCAATATTTGTGAGAGAATTCTTGGAATGGATTTTAAGAAATAATAATCTAAAAGTTGAATTGTAAATAATTATTAGAGGGATTTATGAAAAAGTATTCTGTATTTTTCTTTGCATTGTCGACTTTTATTGCTTCTGGATATGCTTATGCTGGAGAGCAGGCTTCAGTACAGATGGCATCTTCGTCTGTAATTAACACGCCACAGCTGGTGTATCGGGTGTCTCAAGCAATGCCGAAGAAACGTTCTTTCATTTCAGCTGGCCAACAGAAACAATACTCTTCGAAGCCGTATTCTTCACTCGAAGCGTGCAAGGCGAGCGGATGTGCTGAATCTGCATGCTTGGAAATCTGCAGTGGATGGCAGTGTGTAACTGAAGAATAAGCACTAGCTCTGAGGCGATCCGCAATGCGTGCCAAAAATCTCAGCTAGAAAACATGTAGCGCCAATAAAAAACCCCGCCGAAGCGGGGTTTTCTTTTGACCGTTATTCAAGATCAGTCGATGTCGAAGGAAACGCCCTGTGCGAGCGGGAGAGCCTTCGAATAGTTGATGGTGTTGGTTGCGCGGCGCATATAGCCCTTCCACGCATCCGAACCGGATTCACGGCCGCCGCCGGTTTCCTTTTCGCCGCCGAATGCACCGCCGATTTCAGCACCCGAAGTGCCGATATTGACGTTGGCGATGCCGCAATCTGAACCTTCAGCCGAGAGGAAGCGCTCAGCTTCCTGCAGGTTCAGCGTGAAGATCGAGGACGACAGGCCTGCGCCAACTTCGTTATGGCTCGCCAGAACGTCGTCGAAATCGGAATACTTCATCACATAAAGGATTGGAGCGAAGGTTTCTTCGAGAACCGGGCCTTCCTGCTTCGGCATTTCGACGATGGCCGGACGCACATAGTAAGCGTTTTCATGGCCGCTATCGACGCGCTCGCCACCCTGAACCTTACCGCCATGGGCGGAAGCTTCCTTGAGGGCCTTCTGCATGTTGTCGAAGGCAACCTTGTCGATCAACGGACCGACCAGAGCAGTGGTTTCAAGCGGCGAGCCGACGGAAACGCTGGCATAGGCCTTCTGCAGGCGCGGGACGAGAGCGTCATAAACGCTTTCATGAACGAACAGGCGACGCAGCGTCGTGCAGCGCTGGCCAGCAGTGCCCATGGCGCCGAAAGCAATTGCGCGCAGAGCTATGTCGAGATCGGCCGACGGGCAGACGATACCGGCATTGTTGCCGCCGAGTTCGAGGATCGCGCGAGCGAAACGCTTGGCAAGACGCGGCCCAACTTCGCGGCCCATACGGGTCGAGCCGGTAGCCGAGAGAACCGGAACCTTCGGGCTGTCCACGAGGACTTCGCCGATTTCGCGGTCGCCGAGCAGCACCTGCGAGAGGCCTTCCGGCGCATCGCCGAAGCGCTTCAGGGCACGCTGGAAGATCGCATCGCAGGCGAGAGCCGTGAGGAGGGTCTTTTCAGACGGCTTCCAGACAACCGAGTTGCCGCAAACGATGGCGAGAGCCGCGTTCCACGACCAGACGGCCACAGGGAAGTTGAAGGCGGAGATGACGCCAACAACGCCGAGCGGATGCCAGGTTTCCATCATGCGATGGCCGGCGCGTTCGGTTGCAATCGTCAAGCCGTAGAGCTGGCGCGACAGACCGACAGCGAAATCGCAGATGTCGATCATTTCCTGGACTTCGCCGAGGCCTTCTGAAGTGATCTTGCCAGCTTCGATCGATACGAGGCGGCCGAGATCTTCCTTGGAAGCGCGCAGTTCTTCGCCCAGAAGACGGATCAGTTCGCCGCGCTTCGGTGCCGGAACGTTGCGCCAGGCGCGAAAGGCTTCATCGCCCTTGTCGATGATCTTGGCAGCGTCGTCCTTGCTGTGGGTCTTGACGGATGCGATCTGCTCGCCCGAAACCGGGCTGAAACCAGCAAGGTTGCCTGCGGTGTAAACGGCAGCGTCAACACCGAGCTTGGCGAGAAGCTCTGCGGCTTCCTTCTTCACGTCGACTTTTCTGACAGCGGTGTTCATAGCTTTCCTCTCTATGTCTTAACTTTACTCTGCCGCTTCAAGGCCGCCGAGGCGGGCCTGTACGGCTTCGATGGATTCACGTTCGATACGGGCGTAATGCTCGAATTCGTTGAGAACCTTGGCGCCAAGGTCTTCTTCAAAGCGCTTCTGGTTCGGGCTTTCCACAAATTCCTGCGTGTCGTCATCGCCCAGATTGGACTGGAATATACCGGCAGCGCTGACCGGCAGGAAGTCTTCATAGGTCAGCGGGTCGAACTGAACCGCGCCAGCGGCTACAAGAAGCTCGATATCGGTGTTCGGCTTGAAGCTTGCAAGCTTTGCGGCATCCTTGACCGAATAGGCGAAGTAGCCGAGGCCCGCTTCACGAATGCCAGCCCATGTATCCGGGAAAGCCGCGAATGTGTCGCTCAGCGCCTTCACATAGGTGCTTGCATTGGAGCCATCCGGGGCCGGACGGGCAATGGCGCGGGTGTCGTTGAGAAGCTTGTCGTAAAGACCACGACCCTTTGGCGTCAGCGCAATGCCGCGCTGTTCGATTTCACCGAAACGGGCGGTGTGCGAGCCGGGGGTCCACTGACCGTCGCCGCCGATGAAAGAGACTTCTTCTTCCAGCGCCTTGAAAGAGGTCTGGCGTAGGAGGATCGGGCACTTGCGGGTTGGCGGGCCTTCGACAACAGCCTTCGGATTGATGCCCCGTTCCGGCATCTGGTCCTGCACGGCGTCGATGTCGAGCGTGCGCGGTGTCAGATGGTTGATGTGCGGGCCCTTGAACGAAACAACGTCGGCAATCAGGCGGTGTGCATCATGCAGGCGATGGTATAGCTCGGTCGAGACATTGGCGTGATCGTGCCAGCGGAAGGTTTCCAGCACTTCGGCAACGAAAGCCTTGGCGTCGGCATCATTGAGGCCGCCTTCGGCTTCTGCCTTCTCGACAAGCACTACCGCGCCCGCGGTAAAGATGTTGCGCTTGGCCAGAACTTCTTCCGACTCCGCACGCAGCTTCTCGTCGGCGATGAGGTCGAGACGAAGAAGCGAGGTGAAGACGCGGAACGGATTGTGCTTCAGCGCGGCATCGTCAATCGGACGGAAAGCGGTGGAGTGCACAGGAACGCCAGCCGCGCTCAGGTCGTAATAGCCGACCGGGAACATGCCCATCACCGCGAAGACACGGCGCATCATGGAAAGTTCAGCAGCGGTACCGAGGCGGATAGCGCCATGACGCTCTTCGGAAATACGCTCCAGCGAGTCGGTTTCCGTGAGGCGTTCGTGCAGATGGCTATCGTCCGCCAGAACCTTGGCGTTAACATCTGCGACGAGTTCCATCAGAGTGCCGTAGGCAGGCACTTCTTGCTTGTACATGCCGGACATCGCAGCCGAAAAGGCGGAGCGAATGGCGTCTGGCGATACGAATTTCTGCGCGTTCATGGCGTATGCTTCCGTGGAACTTGGATCGTCTTTGTAGGGGTCATATTCAGCATTGCGAAAACATGACGGGATTATGATGAAAATGTATCATATCAGCCGCTTTCCGGTTATGATTGCGCCGAAAGCAACTATGTTAATGCGAGATTGGAATGAAGCTAAGCAGGAGACTGATTCCGGACATCGCCACTTTGCAAGCCTTTGAATGTGCTGCGCGGCATGGCAGCTTCACCCAGGCGGCCAATGAACTCAATCTCACCCAGAGCGCCGTCAGCCGTCAGATCAAGGATCTGGAAAGCCAGCTCGGCGTGCTTTTGTTCGAGCGTATCCGCCAGCGCATTCTCCTGTCCGATGCGGGGCGCAAGTTTCTGCCGGAAGTCCGGCGTCTTCTCAACCAGACCGAAGATACGATGTTGCGCGCCATGGCTTCGGCGCAGTCCACATCGTCTTTCAGCGTCGCGACCTTGCCGACATTCGGCACGCGCTGGCTGATGCCGCGTATTCCCGATTTTGTCGAGAAACATCCCGGCATTGCGATCAATGTGGCGTCGCGTTCGGGCGTCTTCGACTTCGAGGAACAGCCGCACGATCTTGCCATTCACTATGGGCAACCGGTCTGGGCGCACGCAACCTGCACTTTTCTGTGCAGCGAGGTGATTGTGCCCGTCGCAAGCCCGCGTCTGCTGGAAGCGCGCCATCCATCCGCGCCGGAAGATCTGGAAAGCGAGCCGCTTCTGCATCTCGCGACACGTCCGAAAATGTGGGCACAATGGTTTGAGAGCTGCGGCGTCGAGGGGCAATCCGCCTATCGGGGGCACCGTTTCGATCAGTTCTCGATGGTGATCGGGGCGGCGCTGGCCGGTCTCGGCTTTGCGCTTTTGCCGCTTTACCTGATCGAGCAGGAACTGCGCGATGGCGATCTGGTGCTGCTTTTCGAAAAGCCCATGCGTACCGAGAATGACTATTACCTTGTCGTGCCGGAAGGAAAACTGGAGAATCCGCTGACCCAGGTGTTCTGCCAGTGGATTGCCGGGCAGGTGGGCAACACGGACTATTCCGCACTGGTTCATTCCAAACCGGAATGAATTGTTGCGCAATTAGCGCTGTCCATCCGGCTTTCGCGGCGTGAAATAGAAGTAATCCGGCACGCGATGTGCCTTCCACTATACGAAATGGTTGTTGCTCACAATGTTGAACGATCCGCGCTCTCATGGTCTTTGGGAAAAGACCGCTCCGGCTGCTCCGAAGACCACGTCGCTGCAAGGTAACATGACGGCGGACGTGGTGATTGTGGGCGGCGGTTTCTCCGGTCTTTCCACGGCTTTGCATCTGGCGGAAAAGGGCGTGAAGGCGATCGTCCTTGAAGGCATCGAGATCGGCTTTGGCGGTTCGGGGCGCAATGTCGGTCTGGTCAATGCCGGCATGTGGGTGATGCCCGATGATCTGCCGGGTGTTCTCGGCGAAAAATACGGTGCACGTCTGCTCGATGTTCTGGGCAATGGTCCGAAGCTGGTTTTCGAAATCATCGAGAAAAACAAGATTGCCTGCGAAGTCGAAAAGCAGGGCACGCTGCATTGCGCCGTGGGCGCGAAGGGTCTGAAGGAACTGGAAGACCGCTGTGAGCAATGGGCGCGTCGTGGCGCCAATGTGAAACTGCTCGACGCCAGGGAGACGGAAGCCAAGGTCGGCACCAAGGCCTATGCGGGTTCGCTGCTCGATCTGCGCGCCGGTACAATCCAGCCGCTGGCCTATGTGCGCGGTCTGGCCCATGCGGCAGTTGGCGCAGGTGCACAGATTTTCACGGGCAGTCCGGTGGTCGGCGCCAGCGAGCAGAACGGCAAGTGGACCGTCAAGACCGCCAAGGGTTCGGTCACGGCTGACTGGGTGGTCGTCGCCACCAATGCCTACACCAATGCGCCATGGGCTGAAGTCCGCGCTGAACTGGTGCATCTGCCTTATTTCAATTTTGCAACCACGCCGCTCTCCGACAATCTGAAGAAGAGCATTCTGCCGGAACGTCAGGGCGCGTGGGACACGAAGGAAGTTCTGTCGTCCTTCCGTTTCGACCAACAGGGTCGTCTGGTGTTCGGCAGCGTCGGTGCGCTGCGCAATACGGGCGCTTCCGTACACAAGGCCTGGGCGAAGAAGTCGCTCAAGCGCCTGTTCCCGCAGATCGGCAATGTCGAGTTTGAAGCGGAATGGTATGGCAAGATCGGCATGACCAATGACAGCCTGCCGAAGTTCCATCGTCTGGCCCGCAATGTGGTCGGCTTCTCCGGCTATAATGGTCGCGGCATTGTCCCGGGCACCGTGTTTGGCAAGATCCTGTCGCAGCTCGTTTCGGGCGAAATCAAGGAAGATGATCTGCCGCTGCCGGTCAGCGATCCGAAGGCGCAGAATTTCCGTGGTGTTCGCGAAGCTTACTACGAAGCAGGCGCGCAGATCGCCCATGTGGCGGAAATGGTAATCTGATTTTTTGCGCCCCCGCGGCTTGTCATAAAACCGCAGCGCAAATCCTCTATTGCGATGCGCATCGTCTCCAAACCGGAGAGATGCGGATCGCTGATAGGCAAGAACATTCAATGCCTTATAAGCCTTCCGATGGACATGATTCCGCCGGAAGGCTTTTTTGCTTTCCGAATTTACGATGCAGGATGTTTGACAGGTGCAGCATGAATAGAAATGATCGTGCCTATCGCCATAACAGTATCTGCGCGCTATCAGTTCGCACGCGGCAGGGCTGCGCTGGCATTGCCGGCCATGCTGGCGAGCATTACACCGAAATTCGAGGAGCAAACCCCATGAACAAGATGCTGAAGCGGGCCGTCGCCGTACCTGCGCTTCTTGCTCTATCCATCGCTGTGGCACAGGCCGACACGCTGACGCTTTATACCTCGCAGCCAGAAGCGGATGCGACCAAAACCGTCGAGGCTTTCCGCAAGGCCAATCCGGAAACCGAAGTGCAGATTTTCCGTTCCGGCACCAGCGAACTCCTCACCAAGCTTGCCGCTGAATTTTCCGCCGGTGCGCCGCAGCCAGACGTGCTGCTGATTGCCGATGCGGTGACCATGGAAGGCCTGAAGAAGGACAAGCGCCTGCTCGCCTATCCTGAAGCCAAGGTCGATGGTTTTGCAGCCGACGCCTATGACGCCGACAAGACATATTTCGGTTCCAAGCTGATCACCACCGGCATTGCCTACAATACCGGCGCGTCGCAGAAGCCGGAACATTGGGCCGATCTCGCCAAGGCCGATTATAAGGGCCAGGTGGTCATGCCGAGCCCGCTTTATTCGGGTGCAGCGGCTTACCTGCTGAGTGGTTTTGCGCTCAACAAGGATCTGGGCTGGGATTACTTCAAGAATCTCAAGGCCAATGAACTGGCAAGCGTGAAGGGCAACGGCGCTGTGCTGAAGTCTGTTGCCAGCGGTGAAAAGCCTTATGGCATCCTCGTCGACTTCATGGCGCTCAACGCCAAGGCCAAGGGCTCGCCGGTCGAGTTCGTGTTCCCGTCGGAAGGCGTGCCAGCCGTGACTGAGCCGGTCGCCATCATGGCCACTGCCAAGAATGTCGATGGCGCCAAGAAGTTCGTTGACTTCATCCTCTCCGACGATGGCCAGAAGCTGGCGCTGGATCAGGGTTATCTGCCTGCCAAGGAAGGCGTTGGCCGTCCGGCCTGGCTGCCGGAAGGCACCAAGATCAACATCATGTCTATCGACACCCAGAAGGTTCTCGATCAGACTGACGCCGACAAGAAGCAGTTCTCCGAGCTGTTTGGCGGATAAGGCATTTCGATGCGTATCATGAAAGACCTTCAGGGCCGCGATGCGGCCCTGATTGTTGGCGTAACACTGATCGTGGCGGTTCTGTCGCTTCTGCCGATGGGCCGACTGCTGGTGGAACTCGTTGCGCCGCAGGGGCAGTTTTCGACATCGGTTCTGGTTGAGACGCTAGGCAGCCAGTCGACATGGGTTGCGACATGGCATTCCCTGCAAATCGGCGTTGGCGGCACGTTGCTGGCACTTGCCTTCGGCATTGCTGCGGCCTTGCTGGTCGGCCTCACCAATATGCGCGGGCGCAATGTCTTCGTGCTTTTCTATGTAACGCCGCTGTTGATCGCACCGCAGGTAACAGCGCTGGCCTGGCTCCAGCTATTCGGGCCGTCGAGCCAGTTTCTGAAACTCCTCGGCATGGCTCCGCCGCTTGGCAGCCGCAATCCGCTCTATTCCGTCTGGGGCATTATCTTTCTGCTCGGCGTGCAATATGGGCCGCTGGTTTTTCTCATCGTGCGGGCAGGCTTGCGCAAACTGCCGCGTGAACTTGTCGAGGCCGGTTTGAGCGCAGGTGCGAGCAAATGGACCGTGCTGCGCACCATCATATTGCCGTTGATGACACCATCGATCATCGGCGCTGCTGCTCTGGCCTTTGTCTCCTGTGTCGGCAATTTCGGCATTCCGGCCTTTCTCGGCATTCCGTCGAATTATCTCGTCCTGCCGACCCTGATCTATCAGCGTCTTGCCGGTGGCGGGCCATCGGTCCTGTCGAGCGTTGCCGTATTATCGGTGCTGATTGGGCTGATCGCCATGGCGGGCATTGCAGCGCAGGATTATGCATCGCGCAGGCGCGATTTCCGCATCGTCTCCACATCGCTGCCCGCTGCCCCTTTCGCGCTCGGCCCCTGGCGTCTGCTGGCGGAAGTTGTGGCATGGCTGATGATTGTCGTCGTGCTCGCACTGCCATTGATCGGGTTGACGCTGTCGGCGCTGGTCCCGGCCTATGGCGTGCCGCTGACTTTCGCGACTGCGACATTTGAAAATTTCCGCTTCGTGCTCATGGAGCATGGTGGAGCGGCACGCGCCTTCGGCAACAGCATCCTGTTGTCGCTGATCGCGGCGCTCTTTGCGGTTCTGATCGCCGTGCCGCTCGCCTATATGCTGGCCTGGCGCAAGCGACGCTGGACCCCGGTGCTCAATTTTGCCGCCGAGCTGCCCTATGCTCTTCCCGGCGTCGTGCTGGCCATTGCCTGTCTGCTGCTGTTCCTGAAACCGCTGCCTGTAATCGGTGTCAGCCTGTACAACACGCTCTGGATCATCCTGTTCGCCTATCTCGCGCGGTTCTTCGTGCTGGCGCTGCGGCCAACGGTTGCCGGTCTGCACCAGATTGATCGCGCGATGGAGGAGGCGGCACGCGTTGCAGGTGCGGGGCTTTTCTATCGGCTGCGCACGATTATATTTCCTCTTGTCGCACCGGCGACGCTTGCAGGCGGCGTGCTCATCTTCATGACCGCGTTTTGCGAGCTGACAGTTTCGGCGCTTCTTTGGGCGTCGGGATCGGAAACGCTGGGTGTGGTGATGTTTTCTTTCGAACAGGCGGGTGATTCCGCCTATGCGGCTGCCTTGTCCATTGTGGCCGTTGCGGTGACATTCATGCTGATGCTTGCAACAAATCTGTTTGCGCGGCGTCTTCCAAACGGAGTCCTGCCATGGCGCGACTGAAGATCGACCAGGTATCCAAGACGTTCAACGGGTTTCAGGCGCTGTCCGGCGTGACGCTGGACGTGAACGATGGCGAGTTCGTTGCCATTCTCGGACCTTCCGGCTGCGGCAAGACCACGCTTCTGCGCATGATCGCAGGCTTCGAGGAAGTTGACGGCGGTGAAATCAACATCGGCGACAAGCGCGTCTCCCATGCAGCCGGCAACGTGCCGCCTGAAAAGCGTCAGGTCGGCATCGTCTTCCAGAATTATGCGCTCTGGCCGCATATGACCGTGGCGGAGAATGTCGGCTACAGTCTGCGCGTGGCCAAGGTCGCCAGAGCCGAGCGGGAACGCCGGGTGCAAGAAGCGTTGGCGCTGGTCGATCTCGACGGTTTCGGTGATCGTCGTCCAGCCAATCTTTCCGGCGGGCAACGCCAGCGCGTGGCGCTCGCCCGCTGTCTGGTGGCGGCGCCGTCGCTGGTGCTGTTTGATGAGCCGCTGGCCAATCTCGACGTGCATCTGCGCGCCTCGATGGAAGACGAGTTCGCCGCCTTCCACAAACGCACCGGCACGACGATCATCTATATCACCCATGATCAGGCGGAAGCCATGGCGCTTGCCGACCGCATCGCGGTGCTGGATCACGGCAAGCTTCAGCAGTTCGACACGCCGCGCAAACTTTATGAAGAGCCCGCAAGTGAGATGGTGGCCTCCTTCATCGCCCATGGCATGGTTCTGCCTGCCGAAGTAGTGTCTTTTGCACAAGCGGGCCATTGCGAAGCGCTGGTGCTGGGCAGCCGCGCGCAGGTGCGGTGTTCGGGCATTGAAATGCCGCGCGCGAATGCGCAGCTTTGCGTGCGGGCTGCCGATCTGAAACTCACCGAAACCGGCGGAATTCCGGTCCGAGTGAAGCGCTCTGTTTATCGCGGCGGTGGTTCGCGCATTGAGGCCGAAGTCATAACAAAGCCGGAAATTGCACTTCATTTCGAAGTGCGCGATCCGGTTCGGCTGGAAGAGGGCGACGAGGTTCGCATCGCGATCTGCGGCGGCTGGATCATCCCGACCGAAGATATGCCGGTGAGAAAAGCTTCAACCGGCTTTCCAATCGGCAATAAAATCTGACACTAACCAAAACATGTAAGTCTTCTTGTGAGAAGCGAGGTTGCCATATAAGCTCCGGCTAATATTTTTGCTGGAGGGGAGATGGCGGCAGCCCGTTTTTCCAATATTGATGGCTTGCGTGCGATAGCCGCAACATCAGTTCTGTTTCATCATATCTTCGCCGATATACTGCACCATGCGACCTATAAGGACACGCCTCTGTTCGGCATATTGATGTCCTTTGTCACAAGCTTCGACTTTGGCCGTTTCGGCGTGGTTCTGTTTTTTCTGATCAGCGGTTTCGTGGTGCCGTTCAGCATCAGGAGCGGCAATAAGGGCGAGCATCCGATCCGGCGTTTTGCCATCGGGCGCTTCTTCCGCCTTTATCCGGCTTTCTGGCTGTCACTGGCTTGCATGTGGGCCTATCTGACGTTCACCGGTGACAGTCCGGAGCTGAAAACGCTGGCTGCCAATGTGACCATGGCGGCAAATATGTTCGGCCAGCCCTGGCTGTCGGGTGTGTACTGGACGCTCTTCATCGAGCTTGCCTTCTATATCCTGATCGCACTGGCTTTCATGGTGGGCATCTTGCGCCAGCCGCTGATGATCTTCGCTGCCGGGCTGCTGCTGGCGGCTTCCACCGGTGTGCCATTCATGCTGCGCTCGTTCGGCATCAATTTGCCGGTGATCTATATCGGGCTGCATTTGTCGTTTCTGTTTTGCGGCCTGCTTTTGCGTCTCGCCGTTATCGAAAAGGCGCGCCATGCAGTCTGGACCGCGCTGGTGCTGGCCGTCGTGCAGATGAGCATTATCGGTTCGATCGGTGATTTTTCGCTGGCCCGGAACGACACATTTTTCATCGTCGGCAAGTTTCCGGTCATCGCCGCCTATATTGCGGCCTATGCGGTCTTTCTGCTGTCGCTCTGGACCATGCGACCGAAATCCGAAAGTCTGGCCGCGACGGGCGAGATCAGCTATTCGCTCTATCTCTTTCATGTGCCGGTGTGCTGGACGATCTATCTGTTCCTGCCGCCGACCGGCTTGTGGAGCGATCTGATAACGATGGTGCTCTGCGTGGTGGCCGCCTTCGCCGTTTCCAGCGTGACCTATCGTTTCGTCGAAAAGCCGATGATTACCGTTGGCCGCCGGTTGGCGGGGCAGGCGAAACGCCCGGTGCCGCAGGTGCAAAACTGAACGGCCTTCACGCGAGTGGTGAAGGCCGTCTTGTTCTTATTTTTTCTTCATCGCTTCCAGCAGTGCAGCGCCGAAACCGCCCGTTGCGGGCTGTTCCTGCTTGCGCTGCGGCGTGAAGTTCTTGGCCGGGCGTTGGTCACGGGTGCTGGGACCACGCGGAGCCGGGGTTTCGCCACCATCTTTGCGCATAGAAAGGCCGATGCGCTTGCGTGGCACGTCCACTTCCGTCACACGCACCTTCACCACATCGCCAGCCTTGACCACTTCATGCGGGTCCTTGATGAAACGGTCTGCAAGCTGCGAGACGTGGACAAGACCGTCCTGATGCACGCCGATATCGACGAAAGCACCGAAGGCGGCCACGTTGGTCACGGTGCCTTCCAGCATCATGCCGGGTTTCAGGTCCTTGATGTCGTCGATACCGTCGGCAAAGGTCGCGGTCTTGAATTCCGGACGCGGATCGCGGCCCGGCTTGTCCAGTTCGGCAATGATGTCGCGCACGGTCGGCAGGCCGAAACGTTCATCCACGAAAACCCGCGGGTCGAGGCTTTTCAGCGCCACGCTGTCGCCCATCAGTGCACGCACATCACGACCGCATGCGGCAACGATCTTCTTCGCCACGCCATAGGCTTCCGGGTGAACCGATGAAGCGTCGAGCGGTTCGCTACCGTTCGGAATGCGCAGGAAGCCCGCGCATTGCTCGAAAGTGCGGTTGCCAAGACGCGCGACTTTGAGCAGTTCCTTGCGGTTCTTGAAAGCGCCTGTGGCATCGCGATGCGCCACAATGGCCTCGGCGATGGACGTGCCAAGGCCCGACACGCGGGCAAGCAGCGAGGCGGAGGCCGTGTTGAGATCGACGCCGACCGCATTCACCGCGTCTTCCACAACGGCATCGAGTGCGCGGGCAAGGCGTATCTGATCGACGTCATGCTGGTACTGGCCGACGCCGATGGATTTCGGCTCGATCTTAACGAGTTCGGCCAGCGGGTCCTGCAAACGGCGCGCAATGGAAACGGCACCGCGCAGCGAAACGTCCAGCTGCGGGAATTCGGATGCGGCGGCTTCCGATGCCGAATAGACCGAAGCCCCTGCTTCCGAAACGATAACCTTCAGCGGCTTCGGCGCTGGCATGTCGGACAGCATGTCCACGACAAGACGTTCCGTCTCGCGGCTGCCAGTGCCATTGCCAATCGCGATGAGTTCTATTCTGTGCTTGCGGACGAGGCTTGCGAGTTCAGCCTGTGTGCCGCGTACGTCGTTTCTCGGCGGGAAGGGATAGACCGTGGTGGTGTCGAGCAGTTTTCCCGTGCCATCGACCACTGCCACCTTGACGCCGGTGCGGATGCCGGGATCGAGGCCCATCGTGGCGCGCGAACCGGCAGGTGCGGCCAGCAACAGGTCTTTCAGATTGCGGGCGAAAACATTGATCGCCTCTTCTTCGGCGCGCTCGCGCAGGTCGCGCATCAGGTCGAGCGAAAGCGAGAGCGACAACTTCACGCGCCATGCCCAGCCTGCCACTTCCATCAGCCACCGGTCACCCGGCAGCGTGCCGCCAATCGCATAGGCGGCAGCGATCTTGCGCTCGACGGGTTTCACAGGTGAGGCGTCGTCGGCATCGATTTCGATGTCGAGCGACAGAAAATCCTCGTTGCGTCCACGCAGCATGGCGAGCGCACGGTGACCGGCGACATTGGCCCAGCGTTCGAAATGATCGAAATAATCCGAGAACTTCGCGCCTGCCTCCTGCTTGCCATCAACGACACGCGAGCGCAGCACCGCGCGGTCTTTCAGATAGTTACGCAGATTGCCGATCAGCTCGGCATTTTCCGCAAAGCCTTCGGCGATGATGTCGCGCGCACCATCAAGTGCTGCTTTCACATCGGCGACCTCGCCGGTGACATAGGATGCGGCTATCTCGGCAGGCACAAGGCGACGGTCGGCAAGAATCGCTTCCGCCAAAGGTCCAAGGCCGCGTTCACGGGCGATTTCCGCACGGGTGCGGCGCTTCGGCTTGTAGGGCAGATAAAGATCTTCCAGTTCGGCCTTGGTCTGGACATTGGCGATCTTCAATTCCAGTTCGGGCGTCAGCTTTTCCTGACTACGGATCGATTCCAGAATGGATGTGCGGCGCGCTTCAAGTTCACGCAGATAGGCGAGGCGTTCGGACAACTGACGCAACTGCGTATCATCGAGCCCGCCGGTGACTTCCTTGCGGTAGCGCGCGACGAAGGGCACGGTCGAGCCTTCGTCTAGCAGACCGATAGCGGCGAGTGCCTGTTCCGGTTTTGCGTTGATTTCCGCCGCGATAATTCCGGCAATGCGCTTGCTGTCGTCCGCCATCTTCATTCCAATCTCAAATATTTGCAGCGAACATAGTCGGATGTCCGTTCGGCGCAATCAAGGCGGTATCGATGTTCCACAGGAAAGGCGGCAGTTTGGCCGTTCACGCCGATGTGAACAGGGCGCCTCTTTTTAAATCGGCTTTCAGCGATATCTATATCGTGAAATGACGATATGCATTGGATCAGCGAGGTGATTGCAATGTCGGACGTTCAAGCCGCAGTCTCGGCGATACCTTCGCCGGTACCCTTGGATGAGATATTCAAGGCACTCGCCAATCCGGTGCGTCTCGAAATTTTGAGCTGGCTCAAAGAGCCGGGGAAACACTTCTCCGCTCAGCACATGTCTTTGGAGATGGGCGTGTGCGCGGGCCAGTTCGAACGGTGTGGTCTTTCCCAGTCCACCGTTTCAGCCCATTTGTCCGTACTGACAAAAGCGGGGCTGATAACGCCCCATCGTGTCGGCCAATGGACGTTCTACAAACGCGACGAAGAGGCGATTGCCGCCTTCATCGCGATGCTATCCGGTCTTTGACCAGTTCTTCCCGTTTGACCAACTTTTCCAACTTGAAGGAAATGCACTATGGCCACCTTGTTTGATCCTGTCACCGTTGGTGATCTGAAGCTTGCCAATCGCGTTGTGATGGCGCCGCTGACGCGCAATCGCTCGCCACGCGCCGTGCCGAACGATCTCAACGTCACCTATTACGAGCAGCGCGCCAGCGCTGGCCTCATCATCACCGAGGCAACGCCGATCAGCCATCAGGGACAGGGCTATGCCGATGTTCCGGGCCTTTATTCGGCCGAGCAGCTCGCTGGCTGGAAGCGGGTGACCGATGCCGTTCACACCGCCGGTGGCAAGATCGTCGTGCAGATGTGGCATGTGGGCCGTATTTCCCACAACACCTTGCAGCCGAATGGCGGCAAGCCGGTCGCACCTTCGGCGATTATCGCCAAGTCGAAGACCTATCTGGTTCATCCCGATGGCACGGGCGAATTCGCGCCGACCTCCGAGCCGCGCGCGCTGGAAAAGAGCGAGATTGCAGACATCGTCGCCACCTATGCCAAGGCTGCCAAGGATGCGATTGACGTTGCCGGCTTCGACGGTGTCGAAATTCATGCGGCCAACGGCTATCTGATCGACCAGTTCCTGCGTTCGGGCAGCAATCAGCGCACCGACGAATATGGCGGCTCGATTGAAAACCGCGCGCGCTTCTTGTTCGAAGTGGTGGATGCGATCACCAAGACGGTGGATGCAGGCAAGGTCGGTATCCGCCTTTCGCCGGTTACGCCCGCCAATGACGCGTCTGATTCCGATCCGCAGCCATTGTTCGATTATGTCATCGACAAGCTTGCTGCTTACGGCCTTGCCTATGTCCATATTATCGAAGGCGCAACCGGCGGTCCGCGCGACTTCCAGCAGGGCCCGCAGCCTTTCGACTATGCTCACCTGAAGCAGGTCTATCGCGACGCTGGCGGCGATGCCGCCTGGATGGTCAATAATGGCTATGACCGCGAGCTGGCCGAGGAAGAAATCGCCAGCGGTCGCGCCGATCTTGTGGCATTCGGCAAGCCGTTCATTTCCAATCCGGACCTCGTGCGTCGTCTGAAGGAAAATGCGCCGCTCAACGAGCTGGACCAGCAGAACATGTATGGCGGCGGCGCGAAGGGCTATACGGATTATCCGGCGCTCGCCTGATATTGAAAACAGAAAAGCCCGGTCGCGAGGCCGGGCTTTTTCTTTGCCAATGTGGGAAGAATGGTCAGAGCCTGGCGCGTGTCGAACGCGGAGTGGCAAGCAGCAGGTTCGTCTCGCTGGCCTTGATGCCGGGCACAAGGCGAATACGGCGCAGTACCGCATCGAAGTCGGTGAGGGTGGCGGCCCCCAGTTCAACCACCAGATCGAAACGACCATTGGTGGTGTGGACCGCGGAAATTTCCGAGAAACCGCCCAGCGCCTTGACCACGCGGTCGGCGACATGGCCCTCGATTTCGATCATCATAATGCCGCGCACCGGCAGGTCGACAGCGTCCGAGCGCAGAATAACCGTATAGCCCAGAATATCGCCTGAACGTTCCAGCCGTTCCATGCGCGCACGTATCGTCGCGCGGGAAACGCCAAGGTCAATCGCAATGTCGGAAATGCTGCGGCGGCCATTATGACGCAAAAGCGTAATCAGCTTTTCATCCAGATCGTCCATAGTTTCTCCAATTTGAAAAGCCAATCCGACATTCTGATAAACCAAACCGATAAAATTGCCAATCCGGTTGGTTCACATCGCCAAATAAAAATGATGAATCTTGGGGCAATAATTCAGAAGGAACCCTCTTTAATGCATTGCAAGATTTTGGGACTACCCGTTCAGGAAGGCACTGGCCGCGCAGGCTGCAATATGGGTCCCGATTCCTACCGTGCTGCCGGTATTGCGGATGCCATCCGCGAGCTTGGTCACGGCTTTACGGATCTCGGCAATCTGGTTCCCAGCCCCGCACAGGCTGCAAAGGCCCCGCAGGAACACCCAAACCACGCGATCAAGGCGCTGCCAAGCGCAGTTGCATGGATCGAGGCGATCAGCGATGCGGCTTTCCGGGAGAGCGAAGAGGGCTTCCCGATCTTCCTCGGCGGCGACCATCTTCTGGCTGCCGGAACGGTTCCGGGCATTGCGCGCCGCGCCGTCGCAAAGGGCCGCAAGCAGTTCGTGCTCTGGCTCGATGCGCATACGGATTTCCACACGCTGGAAACCACAAGCAGCGGCAATCTGCATGGAACGCCAGTTGCCTATTATACCGGGCAGAAGGGCTTTGAAGGCTATTTCCCGAAGCTGGAAGCAGCCATCGATCCGCATAATGTCTGCATGCTCGGTATCCGAAGCGTCGATCCGGCGGAACGTCTGGCCATCCAGAAGACCAAGGTATCGGTTTTCGACATGCGCATGATTGACGAGCACGGCGTGGCCGCCCTGCTGCGTCGCTTCCTCGACCGCGTGAAGGCGGAAGACGGCCTTCTGCATGTCAGCCTCGACGTCGATTTCCTCGATCCATCGGTTGCACCAGCTGTCGGCACCACGGTTCCGGGCGGCGCGACGTTCCGCGAGGCGCATCTCATCATGGAAATGCTGCATGACAGCGCCCTGGTCACGAGCCTCGATCTGGTCGAGCTGAACCCATTCCTGGATGAACGTGGACGCACTGCCACCGTCATGGTCGACCTGATGGCGAGCCTTCTGGGCCGCAGCGTCATGGACCGCCCGACGATCAGCTACTAAGGCGCATCATCTGTCTGCGCGGGCCGTTGCGGCGGCCCGAGGCAACAGAATGATGCTCCGATCATTGTATCAATATGCAATGCGTTCCGAAGGTCGTTTCAGTCTTTCGGAGCGTGTTTAAGGAGAATTTGAATGACCCAGCCGAACCTCAACATCGTCCCCTTCGTCAGTGTCGACAACATGATGAAGCTGGTGCTTTCCATCGGTGTCGAGACGTTCCTGAAGGAACTCGCAGATTACGTGGAAGAGGATTTCCGTCGCTGGGAAAATTTCGACAAAACCCCGCGTGTTGCGTCCCACTCCCGCGAAGGCGTGATCGAACTGATGCCGACGAGCGATGGTACGCTCTATGGCTTCAAATATGTCAACGGCCACCCGAAGAACACGCGTGAGGGTCTTCAGACTGTCACGGCTTTTGGCGTTCTGGCCGATGTCGGCAGCGGCTATCCGATGCTTCTGACTGAAATGACCATTCTGACGGCGTTGCGCACGGCTGCCACTTCCGCAGTTGCCGCCAAATATCTTGCGCCGAAGAATGCCCGCACGATGGCCATCATCGGCAATGGCGCGCAGAGCGAATTTCAGGCCATGGCGTTCAAGGCGCTGCTCGGCGTGAACAAGCTTCGCCTTTACGACCTCGACCCGGAAGCGACCGCAAAATGCATGCGCAACTTGGCCCATGCAGGCTTTGATATTGTCGCCTGCAAGTCGGTTGAGGAAGTGGTCGAGGGTGCCGACATCATCACGACTGTGACGGCTGACAAGGCCAATGCCACCATCCTGACCGACAATACGGTTGGCGCTGGCGTCCATATCAATGCGGTCGGCGGCGATTGCCCGGGCAAGACTGAATTGCACGGCGATATTCTGCGCCGCTCCGACATTTTCGTCGAGTATCCGCCGCAGACCCGGATTGAAGGTGAAATCCAGCAGCTGCCGGAAGACTATCCGGTTAACGAGCTGTGGGAAGTCATCGCTGGCAAGGCGGAAGGCCGCAAGGACGCGCGCCAGATCACGCTGTTCGATTCCGTTGGCTTTGCAACGGAAGATTTCTCGGCGCTGCGTTATGTGCGCGACAAGCTGAAGGATACGGGCCTTTACGAACAGCTCGACCTGCTGGCCGATCCGGATGAGCCGCGCGATCTCTTCGGCATGCTGCTGCGTCACGAAAAGCAGCTAGAAGCAGATAAGTCGAAGCCTGCCGCTTGATCAGGCTGATCAATCAGAGCGGACGGCGCGCATGGCGCGGGGCGGCGATACGCCCCGCTTGCGTTGCAATGGCCATCTCAAAACTGTCAGCAATGCGCCGTGCGCGATCGATGAAAATGATCGCCGCTTCCGCAGGATAAATCTCGCGCGCGGTTTGTTCGAATAGAGCAAGCCAGCGGTCGAAATGCTCATTCTTCAAATTGAGCTTCAGATGTGGCGGCATGGGCCGTCCGTCATAACCGCCGGTCTTGAGAATGACCGACGACCAGAATTGCGCAATCTGCGCAATATGATGATCCCAGTCATGCACGGCCTCCGCAAAAATAGGCCCGAGCAGCTCATCCTCCCGTGCCCGTCCATAGAATGTGGCTACCAGTTCCTGAATGGAAGCGGGGTCTATGGATGGATGCGGCTGGTTGATGAGCAGGGTCATGACGAGGCTTTCAGGGTTGTTCCAGCCCGGATATAGGCGCTCGCCCTCCGCTTATCCAGCGCAGCTTTGCCGCATCCGAGCTCTATTCCTCGGAGCGGCCCGTATTCTCGCGGTCACGTTCATAGTGGTTTTTGAGCGGAAAGGGCGGCAACCAGCTCTCGCGGCGGATCGTCCAAAGCTCGTAGGTCGGCACGAATTGATCGGGGGCGTCCAGTGAGCCCAGATTGACCTCGATCTCGTCACCGGAACGGCCAAAGACTGTGGAGCCACAGCGCGGGCAGAAATGCCGTCCGGCATAGTCGCGCGTCTCGCCACTAACCGTGACTGCATTTTCGGGAAATATCGCCGAGGCGTGAAACAGCGCTCCGTGATGTTTGCGACAGTCGAGACAGTGGCAGAGGCCAACCCGATAGGGACGCCCTTTGGTCACAAACCGGACATTGCCGCACAGGCAGCCACCCGCAGACTGTTCCATGTGTTTCCTCCTCAATTCAGCAATCAAGCTCTCTATGATGAACCGCTCTTTTAGTAATTCAACCGGCGAAATGACTTTCTAAATCTTGAATTGCTAACGGTTTGAATTGCATTCGAATCCGGCTCTATCACCACGGTTGAGCAGAGCCAGAGGGCTGATATTGCCCGTTGAGGGAATTTTATGCGCAACAATCTGTATTGATCGCTTATGGTAAATTTCTGATAGCACCGTTATTTATTGAAAAGAATCAATAACTTTCAGTTTTTTAAATAGCATAATCTAATATTTGCTTATCTGTTATAAACATCTGGATTAATCTGCTTTAAATTTAAGTATTGCCCCTCAAAATAAATTAGTTTCTTAATGGCCTGAGAGCTTCCAATGCAATGAACTGAGGGGTTTAGATGCATTCTGGTGTTCGCGGGTTGACGGCCGCCCAATTACTCTCCACGACAGCGCTTTTCACGGTTGGCGTTGTGCTTCTGCATACTGGCAGCGCCCAGGCTGCATGTTCGTTTTCACCGACAGCGGGCGACGATGTTTTCATCTGCGATAGCGGCACGTCTGCGGGCGGGCTGACCGACACAACGGGCAACAACACGCTCCTGCTGCCGGAAGGCGGCACCGGCACGGTCAACGGCAATGTGACCTTTGGTGCCGGGACGGACCGCATCGAGGTGCATTCCGGATCGATCATCGGCAATGTCGATCAGGGAAGTGGCGCGGATGCCTTCGTCATTACTGGCGGCTCGGTGACGGGCAATGTCCAGCAGGGCGCGGGTATAGACGATTTCCAGATGACTGGGGGCCAGATCGGGTCGCTCAATCAGGGTGATGCGCGCGACACGTTTTTCATGTCGGGCGGGCGGATTGTCGACGCCTTCGAAGATGGCGACTATGCCGTCATGACCGGCGGTCAGATAGGTCGCGTCGATATGAAGCTCGACAAGAACTACTTCAATATGTCGGGCGGTATCATCGACCGCAATCTGGTGACGGGCTTTGATACCGATACGATCATCATTTCCAACGGCAGCATTGGCGGCAATATCAGCGTCAGCGGTGGCGCGGACAGTGTGACGATCACCGGCGGCACGATTGGCGGCAATGTTCTCATGAGCGTCGGAAACGATCAGTTCACCTGGAACGGCGGCGGCGTCGTGAATGGCTTTGTCGATCTCGGCGGGGACGACGACGTTGCAGTGCTCGCCAACCTGACCGATGCCAATATCGGCGCAACACCGCGCATCACGGGCGGTGTGGGGATCGACAGCCTGACATTCGACAATGTTGTGGCAGGCCAGGTCAGCCGCTTCGACAGTTGGGAAACGGTCAATCTCACCAACAATACGCGCCTGACCTTCGATGCGCCGTTTACGCTGGGCGATAGCGGCACGGGCACTGGCGCGCTCAATATCGACGCGACGAGCACTATTCTGGGCGGCTCTGCGCAATCGAGCATCGTGCCGTTCACGGCGGGCCAATTGGCCAATGTGGTCAATGCGGGCCGCATCGATCTGACGAATGGTGGTTCCAGCACAGCCGATAGCCTCACGATCACAGGCAATTATGCTGGACAAAATGGCTTGTTGCTCATCGACACGGTGCTGGCAGGCGATGGCTCGCCCTCAGACAGACTGGTGATCGATAGCGGTGCTGCTTCCGGCAATACCACAATCGAGGTGCATAATGTCGGCGGCGCGGGCGCAAGGACCGCTACCGACGGCATCATGGTGGTGCAGGCACTCAATGGGGCGACCACGACTGCGAGCGCCTTTGCACTGAACGAGTCTCTCGCGGCGGGTGCTTATCAATATTACCTGTTCAAGGGCGGGATCTCTGCCAATACGGCTGAAAACTGGTATCTGCGCTCGACCATCGTGCAGGGAATAACGCCGACCGCACCTGTGGTGCCGACCCCAGTGCCGCTTCCGGGT